>ENA-OFCE01000082-OFCE01000082.1-metagenomes-genome-assembly--contig:-NODE-82-length-73402-cov-7.099636_pt1 | contig 73402 bp, 57 predicted proteins | sample MGYA00153388_OFCE01 | MGnify analysis MGYA00153388
CTGATGCCGCGTCAGCTGCAAGCCGAAGCCCTGCTGATGGAAGGCGCCACCCCCGAACAGATCGACCGCGTCCATGTCGAATTCGGCATGCCGATGGGGCCCATTGAGCTGGCCGATACGGTTGGCCTGGACGTCGGACTCGCGGTCGGTAAGGAATTGGCCAAGCCGGGTGGGCCGGAGCCAAGAAAAATTCAGGAACTGGTGGCGGCCAAAAAACTCGGCAAGAAGTCAGGCGAAGGATTTTACAAATGGGTCAACGGTCGCCCGCAAAAAGCGAATGGTTCCGGCACGGTGGACTTGGCGCCGCTGTGGATGCGAATGACACTCCCCGCCGTAAATGAGGCTGTTGCTTGTGTACGGGAAGGTATCGTTGTCGATGCCGATCTCTGCGACGCTGGCGTAATTTTCGGCACTAGCTTCGCACCCCACCGTGGCGGGCCCATCAATTATCTGAAAAGCACAGGCAAAGATAAATTGCTGGCGGAAATGAAGACGTTGGAACAAAGGTACGGCGCCCGCTTTGCCGCCGATGCGGGGTGGCAGTCCATCTAGGCCACGCGGACTATGAGCAACGCGACGGCGATGTAGTTGAAGCGCAAAGGTAAGCCGCTGGGCAATTGGCTGTTCGCCCGCGACCCGACCGATGCACATGTCATCTCTCTTGTTCCCAATGCTGCCGCGTATAATCGCCGGTGATCGCAATGATGCTCGCAGACGATCATCTGGGGCTATACGGCGCGCATCTATATCTGCGCAACGACGCGTCCAAAGAGCCGCGATGACAACGAGGAGACATCACGTAGTGGACTCGAACATCCTGCAAAACCGCCGTGGCACGCGCTACCTGATGTTTGACGATATCGCGACCATTGCTGACGTATTCGCGCTGCGCTGTCGCAGTTCGCCAAACGCACCTGCCTATCGCGAATTCGACAGTTCATCAAAAGATTGGCAAGGCGCGACCTGGCGGGAAATGGGCGACCTTGTTGCCCGTATGCGCGAGGGCTTCCGTCGCGAGGGTTTGCAGTCGGGCGAGCGTATCGCGGTGATGCTTAAAAACAGCATCAACTGGGTACTGGCTGATCAAGGGGCATTTGCACATGGCCTCGTCACGGTACCGCTATTCGTTGATGATCGTCCGGAAAACGTGGCTTTTATCCTCAATGATGCAGACGTGAAATTCATCGTCATCGATGGCGAGGAGCACTGGAAGCGGTTGAAAACGGTGCGGGAACAATTGGGTACATTGAAATGTATCCTGACCGTCAAACCGGTGATCGACCCGGACGAACCACGATTAAAATCGCTCGCCGATTGGCTGCCGACTACCCCCGGCAGCTTTGACCGTCCTGCTGTCAAGGGTAGCGATCTCGCCACGATCGTGTACACCAGCGGCACCACCGGCAAGCCGAAAGGTGTGATGCTTTCGCATCGCAATATTTTGTCGAACGTGCAGTCGGGGCTCGCAGTCTACGACGTGTTCCCGGAAGATATTTTTCTGTCTTTCCTGCCTTTGTCGCACATGTTCGAGCGGACTGCCGATTACTACTTGAATGTCGTATCAGGTGCGTCTATCGTATTCTCGCGTTCGATCCCGCAGCTCGCTGAAGACTTTCGTATCGTCCAGCCAACGATTATTTTTTCTGTGCCGCGTATTTATGAACGCTTCCTCGCCGCGATTAACGACCAACTAAAAAAATCCTCACCAACCAAGCGAAAGCTGTTCGACCTCGCCGTTGATGTGGGCTGGAGTCGCTTCGAATACCAGAACGCTCGTGGGCCATGGAAAGCATCGTTTCTGCTTTGGCCGCTGCTCAATAAACTGGTCGCCGAAAAATTACTGTCGCGGCTGGGAGGCAAGCTGCGCTTTGCTGTAGCGGGCGGCGCGGCGCTTTCGCCTGCGGTGTCGAAAGTCTTCGTCGGACTCGGCCTGCCGATATGTCAGGGGTACGGACTGACTGAAGCGTCCCCTTTGCTTGCGGTAAATCTGCTCGACAAAAACGACCCGAGTTCGGTTGGTCCCGCCGTGCCCGGTGTAGAAACACGCATCGGCGAAAACGGCGTCTTGATGGCGCGCGGCCCCAACATCATGTTGGGGTATTGGAATAATCCGGATGCGACGCGTGCGGTGTTGTCGGAGGATGGCTGGCTCAATACGGGGGATCAGGTCCGAGTTGATGAACGCGGCTTTATTCACATTACCGGACGCATCAAAGAGATCATCGTGCTCGGAAACGGCGAAAAAGTACCGCCGGTCGATATGGAAATGGCCATTCAGATGGACCCATTGTTTGAGCAGGTGCTCGTTTACGGTGAGGCAAAACCGTACTTGTCGGCCATCGTCGTGCTGAACGATGAAGAGTGGGGACGGGTGGCAAATGATGCAAAGTTAGACCCAAAAATCGACGGTGAAGGTAAAGAAAAATCAGAGAAGTTTCTGGTGCAACGCATCGGTAAGCTGATCAAAGGATTTCCCGGCTACGCGCTGGTGCGCAAGGTCGCGGTGGCGCGGGAAAAATGGACGATCGACAACGGCATGATCACGCCAACCCTGAAACTCAAGCGCAACGTTATTTTTCAGAAATACGCCAGCGCAATCGACGAAATGTACAAGGGGCACGTGCTGTGACTAACGAAGCTAACGAGCCATTCTGCGAGGTGACGCATTTGCCGAAGGATCGGCAGCCGGTGATCCGCATTATCCCCATGCCGGCAGACACCAACGCGCATGGCACCATCTTTGGCGGTTGGGTGATGGCGCAGGTTGACCTGGCGGGAAGCGTGCCAGCCACCGAGCGCGCACGTGGCAAGGTGGTGACCGTGTCGGTGAATTCATTTCAATTCAAGCAGCCCGTTCTGGTTGGCGATCTGGTGAGTTTTTATGCAGACGTGGTGAAAGTTGGACGTACGTCGCTGACGGTGGATGTCGAGGTCTATGCGCAGCGCCAGCGGTTTGGTGCCGAGGTGGTGAAGGTGACAGAGGCACAGTTGACTTACGTGGCAGTTGACGATCAGCGAAAGCCGCGGCCGGTGCCAGCGGAATAAAGATTTTATTAACCGAAAAATAGCAAAACCCCAGCATTGACCGGCATCCCAGACTATTTTTGGCCTGAGAGCCTCGCCGGTATTGGTGTTTAGATATTAATTAATCGAAAAACCAGGAGTTTCAATTGAGTAATTTCCATATCCGAAAAGTCGCCGTCCTCGGCGCAGGCGTGATGGGCGCGCAAATCGCGGCGCACCTGACCAATGCCAATGTCAAAGCTATTCTGTTTGACCTGCCCGCGAAGGAAGGACCAAAGAACGGCATCGTCCTGAAAGCCATCGACGGCATGGCCAAGCTACAGCCGGCCCCGTTCGCCAGCCAGGCGCGCGCGACGCAGATCACGCCAGCCAACTACGACGACAACCTCGAATGGCTAAAGGATTGTGACCTCATCATTGAAGCGATTTCCGAGCGCATGGACTGGAAGAAATCGCTGTATGAAAAGGTGGCGCCATTCATGCGCGCCGATGCAATTTTCGCGTCCAATACATCAGGCCTCTCGATTACCGAGTTGTCAAAAGTATTTCCGGAGGCCTTGCGTCATCGTTTTTGCGGCGTACATTTTTTCAATCCGCCGCGCTACATGAAGCTGGTCGAGTTGATTCCGACACCCGATACCGATGCCGCGATTCTCGATCAACTCGAAACATTCCTCGTCACCACTGTCGGTAAGGGCGTGATCCGCGCCAACGACACCCCTAATTTCGTGGCCAACCGCATCGGCGTATTTTCCATCGCGGCGACGATGCATCACACGATGCAGTTCAAGCTCGGCTTCGATGAAGTCGATGCCCTCACCGGCCCGGCGATTGGCCGCGCCAAAAGTGCCACTTACCGCACAGCTGACGTGGTCGGCCTGGACACGCTCGCGCACACCTTCAAAACGATGGACGACAACCTGCCGAATGACCCCTGGCACAAATACTACGCCGTCCCTGCATTCCTGAAGGCGCTGATCGACAAAGGCGCACTGGGACAAAAAACCAAGGCAGGCTTCTTCACCAAGAAGGGCAAAGATATCCTGGTCGTGGACATTGACAAACAGGATTACCGCGCATCGGATGCCAAAGTTGCCGATGAAGTCGCCGCAATTTTGAAGATCCGAAATCCTGCCGAGCAATTCGCGGCGTTGCGCGCGAGTGCGCATCCACAGGCGCAATTCCTGTGGGCCATTTTCCGCGATGTGTTCCATTACATCGCGGTGCACCTCGGCGATGTCGCCAGCTCTGCACGCGATATCGATTTCGCCATTCGCTGGGGCTTCGGCTGGAAGATGGGCCCTTTCGAAACCTGGCAGGCAGCAGGCTGGGAGCAGGTAGCTAAATGGATTGCGGAGGACATAGCCGCTGGAAAAACGATGTCTGGCGCGCCACTGCCTGCATGGGTGACCGATGGTCGCAAGGGCGTTCACTCCAATGAAGGCTCACTCTCCGGCAAGACCGGAAAGATGATTGCACGTTCAACGTTGCCCGTGTACCAGCGTCAGCTTTACCCTGAGCTGTTGCTCGGCGAGAAGGCAGAGAAGGGCACAACGATTTTTGAAACCGATGCAGTGCGCATGTGGACCACCAAGGGACACGACGATATCGCCATCGTGTCCTTCAAAACCAAAATGCATTCCATCGGCAGCGATGTGCTAGAAGGTTTAAACAAGGCCATCGACGAGGCAGAGACAAATTACAAGGCATTGGTTATCTGGCAGACCGAGCCACCGTACGCAGCAGGTGCCAATCTTGTGAAAGCGCTGGAAGCATTGAAACTCGGCCAGTTCGATGAATTCGAGGCGATGGTGGCGCGGTTTCAGGCGACATCACAGCGCATCAAGTACAGCATGATCCCGGTAGTTTCCGCCGTGGACGGTATGGCGCTCGGCGGTGGCTGCGAATTCCAGATGCATTCGGATCGCGTCGTTGCCACGTTGGAAAGCTACATCGGCCTGGTCGAAGTCGGCGTCGGCCTGGTGCCTGCCGGCGGCGGCCTGGCCTACATCGCACGCCGTGGTGCGGAGATGGCTGCTGCTGGGAACTCTGTCACCCCGGCCAACGCCGACATCATGAAGTTCGTCACCGACGGCTTCACCAACGCCGCCATGGCCAAGGTCGGCACCAGCGCCATCGAATCGCGCAAGCTGGGCTACCTGCTGTGGAGCGACGTGATCGTGCCGCACAAGGACGAGTTGCTGTTCGTGGCCATCGCGCAGGCCCAGGCCATGGCAGACAGCGGCTACCGCGCGCCCGCGAAGGCGATGTTCCCGGTGGCCGGGCGCTCGGCAATAGCCACCATCAAGGGCCAGCTGGCCAACATGCGCGACGGCGGCTTCATCAGCGCGCACGACTTCCACATCAGCACGCTGATCGCCGAGGCGGTCTGCGGTGGCGACGTGGATGCCGGCAGCCTGGTGAACGAGGACTACATCATGGCGCTGGAACGCAAGGCGTTTTGCAGCCTGCTGGAGCACCCGAAGTCACAAGAGCGAATCATGGGCATGTTGTCCACCGGCAAGCCGGTTCGGAACTGATTGGAGACGACGCAATGAGCACGAAACAAGTTCAAGACGCATACATCGTCGCGGCCACGCGCACGCCCATCGGCAAGAGCGGACGCGGCTACTTCCGCAATACGCGGCCCGACGATCTGCTGGTGGCCGCCGTGCGCAGCGCGCTGGCCCAGGTGCCCAACCTGGACCCCAAGGCCATCGAGGACGCGATCATCGGTTGCAGCTTCCCCGAAGGCGAGCAGGGCATGAACATGGCGCGCGCCGCCATGGTGCTGGCGGGCCTGCCGCACAGCGTGGGCGGCGTCACCGTTAACCGCTTCTGCGCCAGTGGCCTGACGGCGCTGCAGATGGCCGCCGACCGCATCCGCGTGGGCGAGGCCGACGTGATGATCGCCGGCGGCGCCGAGAGCATGAGCATGGTGCCGATGGGCGGCAACAAGCCCAGTTTCAACCCGGAGGTCTTCGCCCGCGACGAGAACGTGGGCATCGCTTACGGCATGGGGCTGACGGCCGAGAAGGTGGCCACGCAATGGAAGGTCAGCCGCGAAGACCAGGACGCCTTTGCCCTGGCCTCGCACCAGAAGGCAATCGCCGCCATGGCCGCCGGGCACTTCGATGCCGAGATGACGCCGGTGGACGTGGTCGATCGCGTCCCCGACCTGGCGAGCGGCGGTGTGGCCATGAAGACGCGCACCGTCAAGCTCGACGAAGGCGCGCGGCCCGACACCTCGATCGAAGGCCTGGCCAAGCTGCGGCCCGTGTTCGCCGCCAAAGGAAGCGTCACGGCCGGCAACAGCAGCCAGACCAGTGACGGTGCCGGTGCGCTGATCCTGGCCAGCGAAGCGGCCTGCCGCCGCTTCGACCTGAAGCCGCTGGCGCGCTTCGTCAGCTACGCGGCACGCGGCGTGGCGCCCGAGATCATGGGCATCGGCCCCATCGAGGCCATCCCGGCTGCGCTGAAGTACGCCGGCCTGAGGCTGGACGACATCGGTTGGATCGAACTGAACGAGGCCTTCGCCGCGCAGGCGCTGGCCGTCATGCGCACCGTGGGCCTGGACGCCGCACGCGTCAACCCCATGGGCGGCGCCATCGCGCTCGGCCACCCGCTGGGCGCCACCGGCGCCATCCGCGCCGCCACTGTCGTGCACGCGCTGCACCGACAGCAGCTGAAGTACGGCATGGTCACGATGTGCGTGGGCATGGGGCAGGGTGCGGCCGGCATCATCGAACGCGTCTGACTGACTTTTCAAGGACATCATCACCATGAGCATCAAGACCTTTGTCCTCAACGGCGTCGCGACGATCGAGATCGCGCGCCCCGAGAAGAAGAACGCGCTGACCGTGGCCATGTACCAGGCCATGACCGACGCGCTGAAGGCCGCGCGCGACGACGCTGCGGTGCGCGCCGTGCTCATCACCGGGCAGCCGGGGGTCTTCACCTCGGGCAACGACATCGAGGATTTCATGACCCGCGCGCCCGGCCAGGGCAGCGATGCCATGGACTCGCCGGTCTTCCAGTTCATGCGCGCGCTGATGGAATTCGACAAGCCCGTGGTAGCGGCGGTGACGGGTGCTGCGGTGGGCATTGGCACCACCTTGCTGTTGCACTGCGACTTCGTCTATGTCTCCGACGAAGCCCGTCTGGCCATGCCTTTCGTGGCGCTGGGGCTGGTGCCTGAGTTCGCGTCGAGTCTGCTGGTGCCGCAGTTGATGGGCCACCGCCGCGCCGCCGAGAAGCTGCTGCTGGGCGACCCTTTCACGCCCGAGCAAGCGGTGGAATGCGGCATTGCCAATGCCGTCTTGCCGGCAGGCGAGGTACTGATGCATGCCCGCCGTGTAGCCGAGCGCTTCAACAGCCTGCCGCCGGGCGCCGTGCGCGAATCGAAACAACTGTTGCGCGCGCCGCAGCAGGCGCAGATGCTGCACGTCATCCGCGCCGAGGGCGAGATTTTTGCGCGCCGGTTGAGAAGCCCCGAGGCCATGGAAGCCTTCCAGGCTTTCTTCCAGAAACGCAAGCCCGACTTCTCGAAGTTCTGACCGGGGCGCTGCACCATGTCGCTGACTGCCAAGCTCGCCCTCAGCCCGCTTCTGGTGTTGCAGGCCCTGCGCACGCGCCGCCACATGCAGCGCCTGCCCGAGGCTGTGGGCCAACGCCATGGCAGCGTGGGCCGCGGCCCGCGCTTGCGGGTGCTGGTGTTGGGGGATTCATCGGCTGCTGGCGTGGGCGTGGTGCACCAGCGTGACGCGCTGGCCGGGCAGTTGATGCCGTGTCTGGCCCGGGCCTGCGCAGCGCGCGTGGAATGGCGGCTGCTGGCGAAGTCGGGCCTGACTTCGGCACAGACGCTGACGCTGCTGCAAGCGGCTGGTCCGCTCTGGGCCGACCTGGCCGTGCTGGTGACGGGCGTGAACGACGTGGTCGACCAGGTGCCCTCGCGCCACGCCGTGGCGCAACGTGAATCGCTGGTGAACTGGCTGCGCAACGCGTCGGGCGTGCAGCATGTGGTGATCTGCCCCCTGCCACCCATCCACGACTTCCCGGGCCTGCCGCAGCCGCTGCGCTGGGTGGCGGGCCAGGACGCGCGCCGCCACAACAACGCCATCAAGCGCTGGTCTGCGCAGCGCAGCGATGTGTCGTTTGTCGACATGCAGATGCCGCTGAGTGCCGATGTCATGGCCAGTGACGGCTTCCACCCCGGCGAGCCCGTGTACCGCCACTGCGCCAACACCATCGCCGGGCATGTGGCGGCGCAGGTGTGGCCGGCCATGCGCCGGTCGGGCCCGGCGGCGTAGGCTTTAAGCCCCGGGCGCCAAGCCTTAAGCGCAAAGCCCTAAGCGCAAAGCCTAATGCGGCACGGGCCGCGGCCGGCCCTGGCCATCGATGGCCACGTAGGTCAGGTCGGCCTCGGTCACCTTCACCACATGCAGATTGGCCGGGTCGCGCTCGGCATACACCTGCACATGCACGCTGATCGAGGTGCGCCCGATGCGGGTGACGCGGGCGTAGAAACTCAGCAGGTCGCCAATGGATACCGGCTGCTTGAAAACGAACTGGTTCACCGCCACGGTGGCAATGCGGCCCTTGGCGATGCGCGAAGGCAGCACCGCACCGGCCATGTCTACCTGGGCCATGATCCAGCCGCCGAAGATGTCGCCGTTGGGGTTCACGTCGGCCGGCAGCGGCATCACGCGCAGCACCAGCTCGCCCCCGTCGTCGGGCAAGGTCTGCGGTGACAACAACGAAGCGGGGAGGGTGTGGGGCTGGTCCATGGGCGGCGGCGTCGGGAGCGCGGCGACAATCACCGCATGTCCGAGACTGTATCTGCTGCCCTTAACCCGAACGCGACCGACCAGGCCGCCCACCTACGCGAAAGTACCGCCCTGTCTCGTCGCCTGCGCAAGCTGGAACAGGTGTTTTCCGTCAGTGACATCCAGGACCAGGCCCTGGGCGCGCAGCAGGTGGTGGACTACTACGAGCACTGCCACGACGCCTACCGCAAGTACCACTCGGCCGAAGGCGCCGTGCACATGGCGTTGAACGATGGCGACGCCTTCGACCCCGATGGCTTTTACGGCCAGTTGCGCCGCATGGAACGCGAGTGGGCCGAAGCTGCAGAGCCCCCGGGCGACGTGCTCGAACTTGCCTTCGGCCAGGGCTTTAACCTGGGCTATCTGGCTGCCCGCCACCCGGCCTGCCGGTTCAGTGGCATCGACCTCACGCCCAGCCACTTGCAGTTGGCCGACCAGCGCCTGAAGCGGCTGGGTCTGGACCACACCGCGCTCACGCTGGGTGACTTCCACCATCTGCCCTATGCCGATGCTGCCTTCGACCAGATGTTCTGCATCGAGGCCTTCTGCTACGCCAACGACCTGCCCCAGGCCTTTGCCGAAGCCGCGCGCGTGTTGCGCCCCGGCGGCTGCTTCACGCTGTTCGACGGCTACCTGCCGCGCCCGCCCACGCAGTTGCAGCCCGATGAAGCGCTGGCCGTGGACCTGGTCGCCAAGGGCATGGCCATCCCGCAGCTGCAGGTGGTGGACGAGCTGCTGGCCAGCGCCCGCCAGGCCGGCTTCGAGCCCCACGCCGTGACCTCGCTGGATGCACAGGTCCTGCCCAGCCTGCGGCGGCTGCAGCGCGTCACGGGTGCCGTCATTCGCTGGCCCTGGCTGGGCCGGCTGGCCCTGGCGCGGCGCCACCCCATGCGCGGGCGCAATGTGCTGGCGGGCTACCTCATGCACTCCACCGTCGTCCTGGGCCTCATCGGCTACCGTCACATCGTCTTGCAGAAGAGCTGAAGCCCCCCATGCGTCCACACGCCACGGCGTCCACCTTGCCCGCCCCCGCCCCCGGCCTCGCTTCCGCGCAGGGGCCGGCCGCCCCCCGGTCCGACTGGGGCACCCTGGCCAAGCTGCTGCCCTACCTGTGGCGCTACCGCTGGCGCGTGGGCATCGCGCTGGGTTTCCTGGTGCTGGCCAAGGTGGCCAACGTCGGCGTGCCGCTGCTGTTGAAGCAACTCGTCGACGCGCTGGCCTTCAAGCCCGGCGACCCGGCCGCCATACTGGTGGTGCCCATCGGCCTGGTGGTGGCTTATGGCGCGCTGCGGCTGACGACATCGCTGTTCACCGAGCTGCGCGAGCTGATTTTTTCCAAGGCCACCGAGGGCACCGCGCGCAGCATCAGCTTGCAGGTGTTCCGACACCTGCACGCCCTGAGCCTGCGTTTCCATCTGGAACGCCAGACCGGCGGCATGACGCGCGACATCGAACGCGGCACCCGCGCCGTGCATTCGCTCATCAGCTATTCGCTCTACAGCATCGTGCCCACGCTGATCGAAGTGACGATGGTGTTGACGTTGCTGGCCGTCAAATTCGACGCCTGGTTCGCCTGGATCACCATCGCCGCGCTGGTGTTCTACATCAGCTTCACGGTGACGGTGACCGAATGGCGCACCAAGTTTCGCAAGGAGATGAACGAACTGGACTCGGCGGCGCATTCGCGTGCCATCGACTCGCTGCTGAACTACGAGACGGTGAAGTACTTCAACAACGAGAACTTTGAGGCCCACCGCTACGACGAGAACCTGGAACGCCTTCGCCGCGCCGCGTTGAAGAGCCAGACCACGTTGAGCCTGCTCAACACGGGGCAGCAGCTGATCATCGCCACCGCGCTGGTGGCCATGCTTTGGCGTGCCACCCTGGGCGTGGTGGAAGGCCGCATGACGCTGGGCGACCTGGTGATGGTCAACGCCTTCATGATCCAGCTGTACATCCCGCTGAACTTCCTGGGCGTGATTTACCGCGAGATCAAGCAGGCCCTGACCGACCTGGACAAGATGTTCACGCTGCTCGAACGCAACCGCGAGGTCGACGATGTGGCCGGTGCCAGGCCGCTGAACGTAACGCAGGGCGAAGTGCGCTTCGACAAGGTGAGCTTTGCGTATGACCCGAGCCGGCCGATCCTTCACGACGTCAGCTTCGTCATCCCGCCCGGCAAGACCGTGGCGGTGGTGGGCCCCAGCGGCGCGGGCAAGAGCACGCTGGCGCGGCTGCTCTACCGCTTCTACGACATCAATGCCGGCACTATTGCCATCGACGGGCAGGAACTGCGCAGCGTGACCCAAAGCAGCCTGCGCTCATCGATCGGCATCGTGCCGCAGGACACGGTGCTGTTCAACGACACGGTGGAATACAACATCGCCTACGGCCGCCCCGGCGCCAGCCGTGTAGAGGTGGAAGCCGCGGCCAAGGCGGCGCACATCCACGACTTCATCGCCGCCACACCGCTGGGCTACGCCACCATGGTCGGCGAGCGCGGGCTGAAGTTGTCGGGTGGCGAGAAGCAGCGCGTGGCCATCGCGCGCACGCTGTTGAAGAACCCGCCGGTGCTGATCTTCGACGAGGCCACATCCGCACTGGACAGCGCCAACGAACGCGCCATCCAGGCCGAATTGCGCGCCGTGTCGCAGGGCAAGACCGCGCTGGTCATCGCCCACCGCCTGAGCACCGTGGTCGACGCGCACGAGATCGTCGTGCTGCAAGCCGGCCGTGTGGTGGAGCGTGGCGCGCATGCCGAGCTGCTGGCGCTGGGCGGGCGCTATGCCGAGATGTGGCGTTTGCAGCAGAGCGGCGAAGGCGCGGTGCAAGCCCTGTAGTGATTCTGGCCGGCTGGCTGGCTGGCGTCGGCCGGCCGAAGCGATCAGGCCAGTGCGTCCTGCAGCCGCTGTGCCACGGCCAGCAGCCGGGCATCGGCGCCGAACGGCGCGATGAGTTGCAGCCCCATCGGGGCGCCGTGCTCGCCGACCGCGCCGGGCACGTTGATGCAGGGCAGCCCGAGCAGCGTCCACAGCCGGTTGAAGGTGGCCGGGCCCGTGCTTGCATGGCCCAGCGGTGCCTCGTCGGGCGCGCTGGGCGTCATCAGCGCATCGAAGTCCTGCAGCCACGCCTGCGCCTGTGCACGGGCCTGCGTGGCCACGGCCTGGGCGGACTCGTAGGCCTGCGGGGTGATGGCTTGCGTGCCCTGCAGGTAGTCGCGCAGGACGGGCGACAGGGCGGCGGCATGTTCGTCGTACTCCCAGCGCACACAGCGCCAGGCCTCGTAGCCCTGGATCACGGCATGGGCCTCGAACGCCGCGCCAGCCCAGGGCGGCAAGGTGCAGCGCCGGGTCTGGATGCGGGCGGCCCCCAGCGCATGGCAGGCCCGCGCCATGGCGGCGCGCGCGCTGGCAGACAGGCTCGAGCTCTCCCAGGGGTAAGCGTCGGGCACACCGACGATCAGGGGCAGCGCAGTCGCGCCTGCGTCCAGCGCCAGCGCCCTTCCGCTCAGGGCCTGTGCGAACCAGGCCACGTCGGCCACATCGCGCGCGAACAGGCCCACGGTGTCCAGCGACCACGAAAAGCACTTCAGCCCGGCGGTCGGCAACCAGCCGAAGCTGGGCTTGTAGCCGACCACACCGCAGTACGACGCCGGCCGGATGACCGATCCCCCCGTCTGTGTGCCCAGCGCCAGCGGCACCAGCCCGGCTGCCACCGCGGCGGCCGAACCGGCAGACGACCCGCCCGGCGTGCGGCCCGGGGCGCGCGGATTCAGCGTGGCCGTGGGGTGCAGATAGGCCAGTTCGGTGGTGCTGCTCTTGCCGATGACCAGACCGCCGGCGCGGCGCAACACCGACACGATGGCCGCATCCGCCCGCGCTGGCCGCGGCGGGTGGTAGATGGCGCTGCCATAGGCGGTGGGCAGGTCGTGGGTGTCGAAGATGTCCTTCACCGCCACCGGCACCCCGGCCAGCGGGCCGCGCAGCTGTGTGGTCTGCCAAACCGCGTCGCCAACGGCCAGTGTGCAGACGAACGCGCCCAGCGCAGGGTCTTGCGTGGCGATGCGCGCCAGCGTGTCACGCGCGAGCTCGGCGGGCGACAGGCGGCCACTGGCAATGAGGGCAGCCAGTTGGCGTGCCGAAGTGGCTTGGAGGTCAGGGTTCATGGGCTCAGCGGGCACGTGTCGTCGCAGGAAAGTTCGGACCGGCGGCGAGCGCGCAGCTGGAGACTTTAGCGCTCGGCAGCGTGCCGTCGGCTGGCCATGGTGTCGGTCTGCCGGGCGCGCCAGAGCGGGGCGGCCTGCACCACGTCGCCGATGACGACGATCGCCGGGCTGGCCAGCTGCTCGCGATGCACACACGCGACCAGCCCACCCAGCGTGCACACCGCCTGGGTCTGTGCCGAGGTGTGGGCGTTGCTGACCGCCGCCGCCGGTGTGTCGCCGCCCAAGCCGCTTTCGATGAGTGCCTGCACGATGGTGGGCAGGCGCGACACGCCCATGTAGATCACCAGCGTGAGGCCGCTGCGCGCCAGTGCGGCCCAGTCCGGGTCGCCTTCCGTGGCACCCGTGTGGCCCGTGACCAGCGCCACGCCATGGGTGTAGCGCCGGTCGGTGACGGGCACGCCTATGAACGCCGGCCCGGCGATGCCTGCCGTGAGCCCGCCGACCACGTCGACCTCGATGCCGGCGTCGCGCAGCGCGTCGCATTCTTCACCGCCGCGCCCGAACACGAATGGGTCGCCGCCCTTGATGCGCACCACCCGTTCGCCGCGCAGCGCCTCGGCCACCATCAGCTTGTGGATGAAGGCCTGCGGCGTGCTGGCGCAGCCGCCGCGCTTGCCCACGTGGATGACGCGCGCGCTGCGGCGCAGGTAGCGCAGCACGCTGGGGTGGACCAGGTCGTCCACCAGCGCCACCGTGGCCTGGCGCAGCGCCTTGATGGCCTTGACCGTGAGCAGATCGGGGTCGCCCGGGCCGGCACCGACGAGCGTCACCCGGGGCGGCGCGGCGGCACAGGGGCTGCTTGGCGGGCCCATTTCTGGATCGCTGTGGGGGGCGCTGGGCTTCATGTCGCCGCAACCAGCTCACAGACCCGCCGCACCAGCCCCTTCACCTCGGGCAGGCACGAGCCGCAATCGGTGCCGCACCGCAGTTGCTCCTGCAGCTGCGGCAGCCGCTGTTCCGGACCGCCTTGCAGCTGCGCCAGGGTGGTCACGATGCGGTCTTCGCTGACATCGTGGCAGGCACACACCTGCCGGCTCTTGGCCGCCATGGGCTGCGGTGGCGATGCGCTGGCAGCCAGCAGGGCGCGGCCGAAGGCTGCTGCCGGCAGTTGCTGCTGCAGCAAGGACAACACCCAGGCCTGCGCCGTCATCTGGCCGGCCAGCATGAAGGTCTGCAAGCTGCCGTCGGCATGCAGCCGCATCGCGCGGTGCTGGCCGCTGCGCCGGTCGCTGTAGCGCAGCACGGGACCGTCGCCGAGTTGCAGGGTATCTTCGATGCGCACCAGCAAATCTGGTTGCGGCTGTGCCGCGGCGGCACGGAAGAGCACGCCCACGCGGCCCGCAGGACGGCAGTTTTCTTCGCGGCCGAAGGGCACGCAGCTGGCATAGGGCAGGCCGTCGAACAGGCCGCGCAGCCGTTCGCGGGCGGCCATCGCATCGGCTTGCGGCAGCCAGGTGGCAGCCAGGTGGCAGCCACCACCTGCCATGGCAGATCGGCGCGTTCCAGCCGCACTGCGGCGTGCTTCAGTTCGGGTTGCTTCGACTGCGGGCACACCGCGCTGCTGGTCAGCGCGTTCACGCCCAGGCCGGCCAGATATTCCGGGCCCCAATGCATGGCGATGAAGGCTTGCGCGGGTGCCACCGATTCACTGGCCGCCACCGGCAGCACCAGCGCACCGCGGCGCGAGCTCACGCGCACCAAGTCGCCTGTCGTCCAGCCGCGACGCGACACTTCTTGCGGGTGCAGGTCCAGCGTGGGTTCGCTGGCGTGCGCGAACAGCCGACCCAGGGTTCCGGTGCGGCTCATGCCATGCCATTGGTCGCGCAGGCGGCCGGTGTTCAGCGACACCGGGTAGCGTGCGTCGCGCACCTCGGCCGTGGGCCGCCACGCCGGTGCCACGAACCGCGCCTTGCCGTCTGGGGTGGGGAACCTGCCGTCGCCGTACAGGCGCACCTGGCCGATGCTGGCGCCGGCGGGGAAGGGCCATTGCTGCGGCTGTTCGAGCAGCGCGTAGCTCAGGCCGGTGATGTCCAGGTCACGCCCGCGCGTGCTGTCGCGATGCTCGTTCCACACGCTTTCGGCGCTGTCGAAGGGGAACAGCGACGCGCCATCCAGGCGGCGCGCCGGCAGCCGCTGCTCGATCAGGCGCGCCACATCCACAGCGATGCGCCAGTCGTCGCGCGCCTGGCCAGGTGCGGGCAGCGCGGCGCGCACGCGGCTGATGCGCCTTTCGCTGTTGGTGACGGTGCCGCTCTTCTCGCCCCAGCTCGTCGCCGGTAGCAACAGGTCCGCAAAGGCCACGGTGGCGGTGTTGGCGTATGCCTCCTGCACGACGACGAACTCGGCGCGCTCCAGCGCGCGTCGCACGGTGGCCTGGTCGGGCATCGATTGCGCCGGGTTGGTGCAGGTTATCCACAACGCCTTGATCTCGCCGTCGGCTGCGGCCTGGAACATCTCCACCGCGCTCTTGCCCGGATTTGCGGGCACGTCGGCCACGCCCCACAGCGCGGCCACCTCGGCGCGGTGAACGGGGTCGGACAAATCGCGGTGCGCGCTCAACAGGTTGGCGAGGCCGCCGACCTCGCGCCCGCCCATGGCGTTGGGCTGGCCGGTCAGCGAGAAAGGCCCCGCGCCGGGCTGGCCGATCTGGGCGGTCGCCAGGTGCAGGTTGATGAGCGTGCTGTTCTTGTCGGTGCCGCTGCTGCTCTGGTTCAGGCCCTGGCAGTACAGCGACAGTGTCGGGCGGCGCGGTCCGCCGTCGTCCAGCCCCCCGAACCAGCGCGCGGCCTGCACGATGTCTTCGGCGCGCAGGCCGCACACCTTGGCCGCATGTGCGGGCGTGAACTCGGCGACGCGGTCGCGCAGTGCGGCGAAGCCTGTCGTGTGGGCCTGCACGTAGGCCATGTCGACCAGCCCTTCCCACAGCAGCACGTGCAGCAGGGCGTGGTGCAGCACGACGTCGGTGCCGGGCAGCAGCTGTAGGTGCAGGTCGGCTGTGGCGGCGGTCTCGGTGCGGCGCGGGTCGGCCACGATGATCTTCATGCCCGGCCGGGCACCCCGCGCGTCTTCGAGTCGGCGGTAAAGCACCGGGTGCGCCCAGGCCATGTTCGAGCCGGTGATGAACACCGTCTGCGCCAGCAAGAGGTCGTCGTAGCAGGCCGGCGGCGCGTCCGCACCCAGGCTTTGCTTGTAGCCGGCCACGGCGCTGCTCATGCACAGGCGCGAATTGGTGTCGACGTTGTTGGTGCCCAGCAGGCCCTTGGCCAACTTGTTGAAGACGTAGTAATCCTCGGTCAGCAACTGGCCGCTGAGGTACAAGCCCACGGCGTCGGGGCCGTGCTGCAGCACCGTGTCGGTGAAGCGCTGTGCGACTTCGTTGATCGCGGCCTCCCAGGCCACCGGCAGCAAGGGTGCGCCCCGCGCAGCACGGCGCATGGGCTGCAGCGCACGCAGGTCGCGAAGGTAGGGTGCGGCCGTGAGCGCCAGCGTGCTGCCCTTGGTGCACAGGCGGCCGAAGTTGGCCGGGTGCTCGGGGTCGCCGCGCACGCCGGTGATCTGCGTGGCGTCGCTCTCGATGACCACGCCGCAGCCCACGCCGCAGTAGGGGCAGGTGGACCTCGTCTCGGCCACGGTCAGGCGGTGACGGGTCGGCACGGACCAGCCACCGGCGCGGGCAGATCCAGCGCCAGTGTGGCCAATTCAACGGCGTCGAGAAACACCCCTCCGGCCTCGACATGGCAGCTGAACTTCGGTGTGCAGCCCTCGTCGGGCGCCTTGGCGCAGCCGTCGGCCAAACCGATGTTCCAGTTGTGCAGCGGGCAGGCCACGCTGTCGCCATGAACGATGCCTTGGCTGAGCGGCCCACCCTTGTGCGGACAGCGGTCGAGCAGCGCGAAGACGCGGTCGTCACCGGTGCGGAACACGGCCACCGGCAGGCCGGCCGCGCGTGCGACACGCCTGGCGCCGAGCACGGGGATGTCGGACACGGCGCAGACGGCCATCCATTCGCTCATGCCGTCTCCCGCGTCACCGACATCGCCGCCGACATGTCCGCCGACTTGTCCGCCGACATTGCCGCCAGCGGCTCGAACTGCCGCATATCGACGCGCGCCTTGTCGAACTCGAACCAAGGGTCGGGTTCGCCGTCCAGGCTGAACTGCAAGCGCTCCCACAGGGCATTCCGGCCCTCGGCATCGCCGAGGATTCGCGATTTCACGAAGTCCAGCCCGACGCGGCTGACGTAATGCACCGTGCGTTCCAGGTACCAGCCTTCCTCGCGGTACAGCTGCAGGAAGGCGCCGCTGTATTCCAGCACCTCGGCGGGCGTCTTGACCTTGACGAAGAAGTGCGCCACCTCGGTCTTGATGCCGCCGTTGCCGGCGACGTAGATTTCCCAGCCCGAATCGACCCCGATGATGCCCACGTCCTTGATGCCGGCCTCGGCACAGTTGCGCGGGCAGCCGCTGACGGCCAGCTTCACCTTGTGCGGCGCGTACATGCGCCACAGTGCACGCTCCAGGTCCTTGCCCATCTGCGTGCTGTCCTGCGTGCCGAAGCGGCACCACTCGCTGCCCACACAGGTCTTCACCGTGCGCAGCGCCTTGGCGTAGGCGTGGCCGCTGGGCATGCCGATGTCCTTCCAAACCCCGGGGAGGTCTTCCTTCCTGATGCCCAAAAGGTCGATGCGCTGGCCGCCGGTGACCTTCACGGTGGGGATCTTGTACTTGTCCACCGCATCGGCAATGCGCCGCAATTCGCTTGACGTCGTCTCGCCGCCCCACATGCGCGGGATGACGCTGTAGCTGCCGTCCTTCTGGATGTTGGCGTGGCTGCGCTCGTTGATGAAGCGGCTTTGCGGGTCGTCCAGCGCCTCTTTGGGCCAACTGCTGAGCAGGTAGTAGTTGACGGCCGGACGGCAGCTGGCGCAGCCGTTCCGCGTGCGCCATTCCAGCGTGCGGTAGACGTCGTCGACAGTCAGCAGGTGCTGCGTGCGGATGGCCTCGCGCACGGCCTGGTGGCCCTGGTCGGTGCAACCGCACATCGCCTTCATCTTGGGTGCCGCGCTGTAGTCGCCGCCCGCCGTGAACATCAGCAACTGCTCGACCAGACCGGTGCAAGAGCCGCAAGAGCCGCTGGCCTTGGTGTGCTTGCGCACCTCGTCCAGTGTGAACAGTCCCTTGTCCTTGATGGCCTTGCAGATGCTGCCCTTGGTGACACCGTTGCAGCCGCAGACCTCGTCGCTGTCGGCCATGGCGGCAGCCTTGTTCTGACCCTGGTGACCGACGTCTCCGATGTTGCTTTCGCCGAACATCAGCTTGTCGCGGATGTCTGCCACCGGGCGCCCGTCACGCAGCAGCTTGAAGTACCAGCTGCCGTCCACCGTGTCGCCGACCATCACGGCGCCGACGAGCTTGTCGTCGCGGATGACGAGCTTCTTGTACACGCCGCCCTGAGGCGCATACGGGTCGCTCATGACGATTTCTTCATGCCCCTCGCCACCCGTGAAGTTGCCGGCCGAGTAGAGATCGATGCCCGTCACCTTGAGCTTGGTGCTGGTCAGGCTGCCGGTGTAGCAGCCGGTGCCGAACTGCCCCAGGTGCGTGGCGCAGACCTTGCCCTGTTCGAACAAGGGCGCCACCAGCCCGTAGGCGATGCCGCGGTGCGCGGCGCACTCGCCGACCGAGTAGATGCGCGGGTCGGTGATGGTCTGCATCGTGTCGTTGACGACGATGCCGCGCTGGCAGTGAATGCCCGCGCTTTCGGCCAGAGCGGTGTTGGGGCGGATGCCGGCGGCCATCACCACCAGATCGGCCGGGATTTCGGTGCCGTCCTTGAACTGCACGGCCCCGACACGCGCTGGCCGCGTGGCGTCGTCATTGCCGCCGCCGTCCTTGTCAGGGATCAGCGCCTGCGTCTGCGCACCGATGAGGAACCTGATGCCGCGCTCTTCCAATGACTTCTGCAGCATCTGCCCGGCCACCTCGTCGAGCTGGCGCTCCATCAGCCACGGCATGATGTGCACCACCGTCACCTGCATGCCGCGCCGCATCAAGCCGTTGGCGGCTTCCAGGCCGAGCAGGCCGCCGCCGATGACCACCGCATGCTTGTACTTCGCCGCCGCATCGATCATTGCCTGCGTGTCGGCGATGTCTCGGTAGGCCAGCACGCCATGCAGATCCTTGCCTGGCACGGGCAGGATGAAGGGCAGCGAACCGGTGGCCAGCAGCAGTCGGTCGTACCCTGCCTCGGTGCCGTCGGCCGTGCGCACCATGCGCCGGACGCGGTCGATCTGCGTCACGGCCTTGCCGGTGTGCAGCGTGATGCCGTGCTCTTCGTACCAGGCCAGCGGGTTGAGGACGATTTCGTCCAGCGTCTGCTCGCCAGCCAGTACGGGGCTGAGCAGGATGCGGTTGTAGTTGGGGTGCGGCTCGGCGCCGAAGACGGTGATGTCGTACAGGTCGGGCGCGATCTTCAGCAGCTCTTCGAGCGTGCGCACGCCGGCCATGCCGTTGCCCACCATCACGAGCTTCAACTTCTTCATCGGCAAGCCTTCGCCGGGCTTCATGCGGCACGCTCGACATGGCTGTGGCGCATGTAGAGGAAGTCCAGCACTTCCTTGCGGCAATGCGCGTAGGCGCGGTCTTCGACCATCTCCACCCGGTTGCGCGGACGCGGCAAGTCAACGCGCAGCACCTCGCCAATGGTGGCAGCCGGGCCGTTGGTCATCATCACGATGCGGTCGCTCAACAGCACGGCTTCGTCAACGTCGTGCGTCACCATCATCACGGTGGCGCCCGGGTTCGTGTCGGACCTGGCCACGATCTTCATCAGCTCGTCCTGCAGCCGCGCCCGTGTCAACGCGTCCAGGGCGCCGAAGGGCTCGTCCATCAGCAGCATCTTGGGCTCCATGGCCAGCGCGCGCGCGATGCCCACGCGCTGCTTCATGCCGCCGGAGATTTCGTGCGGGCGCTTGGATACCGCATGGCTCATGCCCACGAGTTCCAGCGCCGCCAGCGCGCGTTCTCGCAGCCTGGGCTTGCGTTCGGTGGCGGCGAAGACGCGCTCTACGGCCAGGTAGACGTTGTCCAGGCAGCTCATCCAGGGCAAAAGTGAATGGTTCTGGAACACCACGCCGCGATCGGGGCCCGGGCCCTTCAGTTCACGGTCGTCCAGCAGCAGCGTGCCCGCGGTGGGTGTGGTCAGCCCGGCCACCAGGTTCAGCAGCGTCGACTTGCCGCAGCCCGAATGCCCGATCAGCGTGACGAACTCGCCGCGCTGGATGTCCAGCGAGATGTCGCGCAAGGCCACGAAGGGCCCGCGCTTGGTGGCGAAGGTCATGCCGACATCGCTGATCTGCAACATCGGCTTGCTGGAGTTTTTCATGGCCCGTCCTCAGCTGTAGTCGAAACGCTTGGCGATCGCCATCAACAGCCATTCCAGCAGCAGACCGACGAAGCCGATGACGAAGATGGCCACGATGATGTGGGCGACGTTGAGGTTGTTCCACTCGTCCCAGACCCAGAAGCCGATGCCGACGCCGCCGGTCAGCATCTCGGCGGCGACGATGACCAGCCACGCGGTGCCCACGCTCAGGCGCACGCCGGTCAGCATGTACGGCATGACGGAGGGCAGCAGGATGCTGGTCGCGATCTTCCATTCGCTGAGCTTGAGCACGCGCGCCACGTTGAGGTAGTCCTCGGGCACGCGCTGCACGCCTACCGCGGTGTTGATCACCATCGGCCAGATCGAGCAGATGAAGATGGTCCAGATGGCCGCCGGATTGGCTGACTTGAACACCAGCAGGCCGATCGGCAACCACGCCAGCGGCGACACGGGCTTGAGCAAACTGATGATGGGCGACACCATGCGGTTCAGCGTGGCGAAGCGCCCGATCACGAAGCCCAGCGGAATGCCCACCAGCGCCGCCAGACCGAACCCCAAGCCCACGCGTTCCAGAGAGGCCAGCACGTTCCAGCCAATGCCCTGGTCGTTCGGGCCCCGGTCGTAGAACGGGTTGGCGAAGAGCTTTACCGCTGCCTCGAACGTCATCAAGGGTGTCGGGAAGGAGCCGCCCTTTTGCGTCAGCAGCGCCCAGATGCCCACCAGCAGCGCCATGCCGGCCAGCGGCGCCAGGATGCGCCCGGCCAGGCCGCGCCAGTCGAAGGGGTCACGAACAGCGACGGGCTTGTCGGTGGCCCGCTGGGGCAAGGCGGCCTGCACCGCAGGCACGACGACGGCGGCAGCGGGCGCACCGAGCGCCGCCACGTCACCAGGCGAATGGAAGACAGCACTGACCATGGTGTCGCTCCGTCAGGCCGCGGGCGCGGACCGGATCTTGAAGCTGTCGGCGTACTTGGCGGGGTCCTTGCCGTCCCACACCACGCCGTCGATAAGCTTGCTGCTGCGCAGGTCGCTCTTGGGCACGCTCACCTTGACTTGCGCAGCGGCCTGCTTGTAGAGCTCGGTCTGGTTGATCTGCTTGGCCACGCCCAGGTAATCGGGGTGGTCCTTCAGCAGGCCCCAGCGCTTGTGCTGGGTCAGGAACCACATGCCGTCGCTCAGGTAGGGGTAGTTCACGGCCCCGTCGTTGAAGAACTTCATGTGGTTGGGGTCGTCCCAGGTACGCCCCAGTCCGTTCTGGTACCGGCCCAGGATGCGCTGGTTGATGGCGTCCACGCTGGTGTTCACATAGCTCTTGTCGGCAATCGTCTCCGCCATCTTGTTCTTGTTGACCAGGCCCGAGTCGATCCAGCGGCTGGCCTCCAGCACCGCCATCATCACCGCGCGTGCGGTGTTGGGGTGCTTCTTGACGAAGTCGCCCGTCGTGCCCAGCACTTTCTCGGGGTGGTCCTTCCACACGTCCTGCGTGGTGGCGGCGGTGATGCCGATGCCGTCGATCACGGCGCGGTGGTTCCAGGGCTCGCCCACGCAGAAGCCGTCCATATTGCCCACGCGCATGTTGGCCACCATCTGCGGCGGCGGCACGGTGATGACCTTGGTGTCACGCAGGGGGTTGATGCCGGCCGACGCCAGCCAGTAATACAGCCACATCGCGTGCGTGCCGGTGGGGAAGGTCTGGGCGAAGGTGCGCGCTTCCCCGTCCGGCCGCTTGTCGGCAGCCATCACCTTGGCCAGGCTGGCGGCATCCACTGCGCCTCGGTCGGCGAGCTTTTTCGACAGCGTGATCGCCTGGCCGTTCTGGTTCAACGTCATCAACACGGCCATGTCCTTCTTCGGCCCGCCGATGCCCAGATGCACGCCGTAGACCAGGCCGTACAGCACGTGCGCCATGTCGAGCTCGCCATTCACCAGCTTGTCGCGCACGCCTGCCCAGCTGGCTTCCTTGGTTGGGATGATCTTGACGCCGTACTTCTCGTCGAACTTCAGCACCGAGGCCATGACCACCGACGCGCAGTCGGTCAGCGGGATGAAGCCGATGCGCACTTCCTTCTTCTCCGGCGCGTCCGAGCCCTGCGCCCAGGCCCCCGTCTGCAGCGCCGAGCCCGCGGCCAGCGCGGCCGAGCCCTTGATGAACTGTCTGCGCTCATCGCTCATGAGATCCCCTTGCTTGAACATGCCTGGCTCCTGCTTGCAGACCAAAAAAAAGGCGTCGCGACCGCAGCACCACGGGGAGCCGTGTGCGCTGCCGGTCGGACGCCTTTGCCCGAATCCTTTAAGCAGCCATCACGCCGTTGTGTCGGCTGCCCGGAATGCTTATTGCAGGATGCATGCCAACACGCTTGCCCGGGCAGGCCGCTGCCGACGGGCCGCCTCTTGCACCAAGCCACGCCGGGGGTGCCCGCCATTGGTGCGGCGCAGCAACCCGGCGGGGTGCGTTTTTAAACGGGTGGTTGCAGCAGGTCGCGCGCGGCGACGATGCGCTCTGCGACCTGGCCCAGGCGCTGGCCGCGGTTCATGGCCAGCTTGCGCAGGTGCGCGTGGGCCTGGTCTTCGGACAGGCCGATCTCGTCCATCAGCAGGCCCTTGGCGCGCTCGACGAGCTTGCGTTCGGACAACTGGCTCTGCGCGGTCTCGAGCTGGCCGCGCAGTGCGCGGTCTTGCTCGAAGCGGGCAATCGCCACTTGCAGCACGGGCAGCAGGCGGTTCGGCTGCAGGCCGGCGATGACGTAGGCGCTGACGCCCGCCTTCAGGGCCTGCTGCATGGGTGCGGTGGCGGCGTCTTCGCTGAACACCACCACCGGCCGCGGGCAGGCGGCCGACATCGTGCCCAGGTGCTCCAGCGTGTCGCGCGACGGCGATTCGCTGTCGACGATGACGACATCGGGCTGCAGCCGCAGCACGCAGTCGTGGATCAGCAGGGCCGAGTCCAGCACACCGACCACCAAATGCCCCTGGCGTGCGAGTTCGTCGTGGATCAGACCGACGTGGTGCGCGCCGTCGTCGATGAGCAGGATGCGCAGCGCCGGCGGCCCGCCGGTTTCATCAGCAAGCGGCACGGGGGAGGGGGGTTTTCGAGCCACCACCGGCAACGCGCAACTTTTGTGCCGACCTGAAGGCAACGCTCGCGGTTCAGTCCAGCAAGATCAGCGTGTCCTGCGGCCCGGCCTGGCAGGCGTCGTCCAGCGGCTGCCAGCCCCGGCGCACCACGATGTGCCGTTCGGTGTGGCAGAACTCCAGCCGCTGCGCCGCTGGGGCCAACTGCTGCACGAAGGCCTCCAGCGACGACGGCATGCTCACCCGGTAGACGGCTTGGTCGGTGTCTTCCTGTGGGTGGTCGTCGCTGTGCAGCCAGGGGCTGAAGGTGCTCAGCCACATCAGCAGGCGCGACCCCAGGTCGAACACCGCCGGCATGTAGCCCGCCGTGCGCAGCCACGCCTGCGCGTCGGCCCGCGGCGCACCGGGTTCCTCGTCGGCCCGGTCGGCGCCGCCCCACGCCGTAGCCAGCAGCTCGGCCACCCACTGATTGCAGTTCTGGTACCGGGCGCTGAAGGCATGGGCGTTGGCGCTGTAGTCGGCTGCCAGCAGCGACAGCGCAGCGCGGTTGTCCAGCGCCAGGGCTTCGACGCTCGCGGCCCGGCTCGGCGGCAGCAACACCACCGACACGAAGCCCAGCGCGGGCCGGTCCATGCCCTGCACGAAGGCGGCCAGGCCCTGGTCGAAAATCCGGGGGCGGCGCTCGTCGCATGCGAAGTAGAGCTGGCGCACGGCCCAGGGCGTCTCGGCGCTGGCGCGCAGGCTGATGCCGGCATGCGAGTAGCGCTGGCCGAAGCGGCCCAGGGCCAGGCCGGAACGCGAAATCAGCGCCATGCGCTCGCCGCTGCCTTCCAGTTCGGCGCGGATCACGCCAGACAAGCGCAGCAGCCGGTCGTATTGAACCGCGCTGAGTGCCGCAGGTTCGTCGCAGAACCGCGTCGCAGCGGCCTGCGCTGGTGTCGGCACCAGGGACCACACCCCAGCCACCACCACGGCCAGCGCGGCCGCGGCGGCCTGCCAGCGCCGCGAGGTCAAAGGTTGACCGGTCGCGTCTGCAGTTCGCGCAGCCACTCGTCGCGCACGACCAGGAAGAAGGCCTGGCGGGGGTTGCCCTGGGCGAACTCGAAGCCGTAGTCGCGTGCGCGGGCATGCACCACGCTGCCCGTGGCCAGCTGCTGGTCGAGCGCGGTTTGCCGTGGCAGGTAGAGGTGCAGCTCGCTGTTGTCGCTGTTGTCGCCGCCGTCGGCGTGGTTGCCGCTGTCGGCCAGGGCCTGCAGCGTGACTCTGACGGTGCCCGGCCGGGCAGGGGCCTCGGCGACCTCGATGACGCGGTACGGCCCCTCGGCCACCTTGTTGCCGCGAGAAGAAGCATTGCTGGACCCCTCGACCGACGTCGACAAGCTGCCCACCGACGCAGAGCCGGCCGACGAGGCCGTCGAAGAAGTCGAGCTGTCGGCCAAGCTGGGAAGCGACGCAGCGAACAAGGTCAGGCTCAACAGGGCGGGCAGGGCTGCATTCATGGTGGGTTGACTTCGGCGGTGGGGTTTCGTGGATGCTATCCAAGTGCGCAGGCCCCAGGCGACGCCTGGCCTGGAAAGTGCATCGTTCCTTTGGACAAACGCGGGCTTCTACCCGGAAGCAGCGCCGCATGGCCTGCCTAGAATCGGGCGTTCTCGTCCTCTCGCCTTACTGGAGCTGTCATGTTCAAGACCTATTTGCTTTCCGCCTGCGCCGTCGCTGCGGGCCTGCTCGTCACCGCGGCGGCACATGCCGACACGCTGGCCAAGATCAAGGAATCCGGCGCCATCTCGCTGGGTGTGCGCGAGTCGTCGGGTGCGCTTTCGTACACGCTGGGTGACGGGAAGTACGCCGGCTTCCACTACGAGATGTCGCAGCGCATCGCCGCCGACCTGCAAAAGCAGCTCGGTTTGGCTAAGATGGATATCAAATTGCAGCCCGTGACCTCGCAGAACCGCATCCCCCTGGTGCAGAACGGCACCGTGGACCTGGAGTGCGGCTCCACCACCAACAATGCCACGCGCCAGAAGGACGTGGCCTTCGCCATGACCACCTACATGGAAGAGGTGCGCATCGCGGTCAAGGCCAACTCTGGCATCACGTCGATTGCCCAGCTGAACGGCAAGAGCGTGGCCACCACCACCGGCACGACTTCGGTGCAGACCCTGCGCCGCAACGAGCGCGCCACGGGCGTGGACTTCAAGGAGATCTTCGGCAAGGACCACGCCGACAGCTTCCTGTTGCTGGAAAGCGGTCGTGCCGACGCCTTCGTGATGGACGGGCAGATCCTGGCCGGCAACATCTCGCGCGCCAAAGTCCCGGCCGACTTCCGCATCGTCGGCGAAGTGCTCTCGATCGAGCCTATTGCCTGCATGATGCGCAAAGACGACCCGGCATTCAAGAAGGCCGTGGACGCCAGCATCCAGGCCATGATCAAGAGCGGCGACCTGGCCAAGATCTACGACAAGTGGTTCCTGCAACCGATCCCGCCGACCAACACCCGAGTCGGCCTGGCCATTTCAGAAGCCACCAAGACCGCCTGGGCCAGCCCGAACGACAAGCCGATGGAAGACTTCGTCAAGAAGTAATCCCGAGTCCTGACAAATGGCTTGGGACTGGCAGGTCTTCTGCAAGGAAACCACGTCGGGTGACGTGGTCGCCAGCTGCTTCGGCAAGGGCGGTGACATCACCTACCTGGACTGGATGTTGTCGGCCTGGGGCTGGACGCTGAGCGTGGCCGCGCTGGCGCTGGTGGTGGCCATGGTGGTCGGCTCGCTGATGGGCATCCTGCGCACCACGCCGGACAAGCGGCTGGTGTTCATCGGCAACGCCTGGACCGAGCTGTTCCGCAACATCCCGCTGCTGGTGCAGGTGTTCCTGTGGTACCACGTGCTGCCGTCGATCTTCCTGGTGCTGCGCGGCGTTCCCAGCTTCGTGCTGGTGGTGTTCGCGCTGGGCTTCTTCACCTCGGCGCGCATTTCCGAGCAGGTCAAGGCCGGCATCCAGAGCCTGCCGCGCGGCCAGCGCTATGCCGGGCTGGCCGTGGGGCTGACGCTGCCGCAGACCTACCGCTACGTGCTGCTGCCGATGGCCTTTCGCATCGTCATCCCGCCGCTCACCAGCGAGAGCATGAACATCGTCAAGAACTCGTCGGTGGCCTTCGCGGTCAGCGTCGTCGAGCTCACCATGTTCGCCATGCAGGCAGGGGAAGAAACCTCGCGCAACATCGAGGTCTACCTGGCGGTGACGGGGCTGTACTTCATCTCCGCCTTCGCCATCAACCGCGTGATGCTGGGTGTGGAGAACCGCGTTCGCGTGCCGGGCATGATCGGCGGCAAGGCGTGAGGGCGGGCCGAGCGCCGGGCCGCCCCAAGCCGGTCAGCATCCCCTCGGGGGATCGAACGATGTACTCATCGGGCGAGGGGCGAGCTCACTCATGAATCTCGACTTTTCCTTTCTCAGCTGGGCGGTCGTCTCCAGCTTTGTCCTCAAGGGCCTGATCTTTTCGGTGCAGCTCACGCTCATCGCCATGGTCGGTGGTGTCGCGCTGGGCACCATGCTGGCGCTGATGCGGCTGTCGGGCAAGGCCTGGCTGGTGACGCCGGCTGCTGCCTATGTCAACACCATGCGCAGCATCCCGCTGGTGATGGTGATCCTGTGGTTCTTCCTGCTGATCCCGCTGCTCACCGGCAAGCCGATGGGGGCCGAGTTGTCGGCCATGATCACCTTCACGCTGTTCGAGGCCGCGTACTACTCCGAGATCATGCGCGCGGGCATCCAGAGCGTGTCCAAGGGCCAGGTCCACGCCGGCTACGCGGTGGGCATGACCTACGGGCAGACGATGCAACTCATCGTGCTGCCGCAGGCCTTCCGCAACATGCTGCCGGTGCTGATGACGCAGACCATCATCCTCTTCCAGGACACTTCGCTGGTCTATGCCATCGGCGCCTACGACCTGCTGAAAGGCTTCGAGATCGCGGGCAAGAACTTCAACCGGCCGGTCGAGACCTACCTGGTCGCGGCCGTCGTCTACTTCGTGATCTGCTTCAGTCTGAGCATGCTCGTGCGCCGCCTTCAAAACAAGATTGCCATCATCCGCTAGAGGCTCCCGATGATCGAGATCAAGAACGTCAGCAAGTGGTACGGCAGCTTCCAGGTGCTGACCGACTGCACCACGGCCATTCAGAAGGGCGAGGTCGTTGTGGTATGCGGCCCCTCGGGTTCGGGCAAGAGCACGCTGATCAAGACCGTCAACGCGCTTGAGCCTTTTCAGAAGGGCGACATCGTCGTCGACGGCATCAGCATCTCGGGCGCCAAGACCGACCTGCCCAAACTGCGCAGCCGCGTGGGCATGGTGTTCCAGCACTTCGAGCTTTTCCCGCACCTCAGCGTCACCGAGAACCTCACGCTGGCGCAGATCAAGGTGTTGAACCGCAGCCAGGACGAAGCCAAGGTACGCGGCCTGAAGATGCTCGACCGCGTCGGCCTGATGGTGCACAAAGACAAGTTCCCGGGGCAGCTCTCCGGCGGCCAGCAGCAGCGCGTGGCCATCGCCCGCGCGCTGAGCATGGACCCCATCGTGATGCTATTCGACGAGCCGACCAGCGCGCTCGACCCCGAGATGGTCGGCGAGGTGCTCGACGTGATGGTGCTGCTGGCCAAGGAAGGCATGACGATGATGGTCGTCACCCACGAAATGGGCTTTGCCCGCAAAGTCAGCCACCGCGTCATCTTCATGGACGCCGGCAAGATCGTTGAAGACTGCACCAAGCAAGACTTCTTCGACAACGCCGACCAGCGGTCGCCGCGGGCTAAGGATTTCTTGTCGAAGATCTTGCAGCATTGAGTCGAGCCGTCAGGCAAGCACGACTTCGGTTTGGTCGTGAACGCAGGTGACTTGCGAGGCCTGCGATTGGGCGCGCTCGCCGTTCGCGCCGACCCGGACTGCGGCTACGCGGCTCCAACGTTCGCGGCAACCAAAACAGTGCGTCCCGCTCACCAAATTCGGGCAATCCCGGGGCGCCATCGGGAAAGCACTGAGGGCCAAACCCCCCTAGTTCGGGGGGGCAGGTATCGACAGCGGGCCTTAACCTTCAAAGTGTGAATTGGTCTCGTCAGTCGTAATCAAGTTGTCACCTGCGGTTCAACGTTTCACGACGTGGCTGCGGCAAGGCGATCGCAGCGGTTCGGTGTGACAAATTCCTGACTTTCAGACCTCGACCATGTGCAAATCCGAGCCCGCTGATGCCTCGCCAGGCCAGTGGTCTCCGTCAAAAGGAATATTGATGAAATCCAAGTTGTGGCAGAACGCGTTGGGTGCCATGGGCATCGCTTTGGCAACCCCGGTGATGGCGTTTTCGATTGACTTCGAAACTGTGCCCACCAACTTTTATACGACGGGCGAGTCGTTCACCCAGGCCTCGGTCAACCTGGCAGTCCAGAGCGGCGTCGGCGTGGTCGACACTGCAGCGGCTTTCGGCCCGGGCTCGGGACTGGACCTCGCGGTTCCGCTGGGCACACTGGGCAAGTTTTACAGCGGCTTGAACGATGGCGTGCTCACGCTGACCTCAATTGACAGCAGCCCCTTCAAACTCTTCAGCCTTGACTTCTCCTTCATCTCTCCGCTGACCAACCTGTACGCGCTTGGCGACGTGCCTGGCATGCTGCTGATGGCCTACACCGTTGCTGGCGGCGATGGCAGCCTGAGCTGGAACTTCGGCGCAGCCGATGTCAACGGCAAGTTCACCATGACCACGTTGGCTGATCCCGCACTCACCGTTCCTTCCTACTTGAGCGTCAGCTTCTCTGCCTGCACCTTCAACGGCTTTGGCGGATGCGTTGCGCCCAATGGCAACTTCAACCAGTTCGCGCTGGACAACATCAGCGCTGTGCCTGAGCCCACCCCGGTGGTCCTGGCACTGACGGCCTTGGTCTTCGGCCTGGGCCGTCGCCTGCTTGCCCGTCGCGCCCGTTAACCTGGATCAGGAAAGAAATCACCCATGAACCTGAAGTCTGTTTCGAAGCTGTCGCTGTGCGCTCTGATGATCAGCGTGGCATATAGCGCACACGCACAACCTGTCGCCCGCAGCCCCTACATCATTCAATTGGTCGACGCCCCAGTGGCGGCCTATGAAGGCGGAGTGGCTGGTCTTTCTGCCACACGGCCCGGAATCGGTCAAAGGCTGGACATGACCTCTGCCCGGGTGCAGGCCTATTCGGCCTACCTGCGTACTAAAGTCAACGCCGTCACGGCCAAGGTGCCCGCCGCTGCGGTCTACCAGCGTTACGGCGTGGTGGTGAACGGTTTCGCCGCCATGCTGTCGCCTGCTGAACTGAACGCCCTGCGCCTGGACCCTGCGGTCAAGGCCATCACCGCCGACGAGCCCATGTCCGTCGGCACCAGCTACACCACCTCGCAGTTCCTGAAGCTGGCGGCCGCCGGTGGCGCCTGGTCGCGTAAAGACAGCCAGGGCCGCGATATTAAGGGCGAAGACGTCATCCTCGGCATCATCGACACCGGCGTCTGGCCCGAAAACCGTTCGGTGTCCGACAAAGTCGGCGGCGACGGCAAGCCCGTGCCTTACTTCGACCCGGCAGGCACCGTGGTTTACTCTGCGCTGCCCGCAGGCCGCTTCCGCGGCATCTGCCAGGTGGGCGAAGGCTTCACCGCCGCCATGTGCAACAACAAGCTGATCGGTGCACAGGTCTTCAACGCAACGTTCAAGACAGTGAACGTCGGAAAGATCTGGCCTGGCGAGTACGACTCGCCCCGCGATGAAGACGGCCACGGCTCGCACACGATGACGACGGCGGGTGGCAACGCCAATTCCCTGGTCACCGTGGGCGGCGCGGACCTTGAGACCACTGGTGTTGCGCCACGCGCTCGCCTGGCGGCCTACAAGGTTTGCAACTCTTTTATCAACGCCAGCAACGCCCGCCAGAATAGCTGCTACACCGGTGACACGGTGCAGGCCTACGAGAAGGCGGTTGCCGACGGCGTCGATGTCATCAACTTTTCCATCAGCGGCTCTAACAACGCAGTCAATGGCGCCGTTGCACAAGCCATGTTGGGCGCAGCCAAGGCCAACGTCTTCGTGGCCGCGTCGGCTGGCAATTCAGGCCCCCAGGCTGCCGCACCGGCCAACGTCGCGCACATCAGCCCCTGGGTCGCGACCGTCGGCAATTCGACGCATGACCGCTACACAGAGGCCGTGGTCACGCTGGGCAATGGCACGACCGCACAGGGCGCTTCGTGGCAGACCGGAGGTCTGAGCGCGAAGACCCTGGTGTGGTCACGACAGGCGGGCTTTGGCGCAGCCGCTGCCCAGGGCTCCAATCAAGCCCTGTGCTTCGGTGCTGCCGACGCAGTGGCGGCCTTGCTTGACCCCGCCAAGGTCAGCGGCAAGATCATCGTCTGTGACCGGGGCGGTAACGCTCTCGTGAACAAGGTGGCGAACGCCAAGGCGGCGGGGGCTTTGGGTGTGATCATTCAAAACACGCCTGTTTCAAACAACACGATGCCATTGATTGCGGCCGATCTGCCCACCGTGCATTTACCTGCTTCCGCCTTCACTGCAGTCACAACCCAAGCTGCGGCGAATGGCACCGCATCATTTGGTGCAGCGTTCCAGGTGGCTGGTGTGGTGGCGCCGGTCATGGCCGGCTCTTCCTCGCGCGGCCCGAACCAGTTTGATCCGAACGTGCTCAAGCCTGACATCACGGGCCCAGGCACCGACATCATCGCGGCCTACACCGCAGCGGGTGTGACTGCGGCCGAACGCGCCGACATCATCGCGGGCACTGTCAACGGGCGCCAGGGCGCTGGCCTGCTGACGGGAACGTCGATGTCCAGCCCGCACGTGGCGGGTGCGGCAGTGCTGTTGCGTCAACTAAACCCCACCTGGTCGGTGGCGGCCATCAAATCGGCGCTGATGACCAGTGCAGAGCAGAGCGTGAAGCTGGCCAACGGCACTGCTGATCTGGGCGTTACCGGGCCGAACCAATTGACGGTGAATGCGGGGGTGTTCGGATTCGGTGCAGGGCATCTGGCACCGAACCCCTCCTTGAGCACGCTACTGGTTTACGACATCACGAACGCCCAGTTCGATGCCTACTCAGCAGGCACGATCGGAACCGGTCTGAACCTGCCTTCGATAACGTTTAGCAACGTACTGGGGGTGGCCTCGACGACGCGCACGTTGAGGAACATGGGTTCGATGCCGCTGACGCTGACGGTCATTGGATCGGTGCCCGGGTTCACGATGGCGGTAACGCCCAGCAACTTCACCATCCCGGCTGGTGGCAGCCAGTCCTTCACCGTGGCGTTGACGCGTACGACGGCGGCCTTTGGCAGCTACCTGTACGGTAATCTGACGGTCAGCGGCGGCGGACAGACCTTGCGTTCGCCGTTGACGGCGCGGGCTTCGGCTGCGGTGGTCACCGCGTCCTTTGCCGATACCCGCACGACGGGCACGCGCATCACCACCATCGGCACGGGCTTCAGTGGTCCCACGACCACGACGTCCAGCGGCATGGTGGCGGCCACGCGCACCAGCAGTTCCGTGGCCATCGGCGCCGAGGTTTGCGTTCCCATGGTGGTCCCTGCTGGCACCTGGGCCATCCGTGCTCAGCTGTACAACAGCGACACACAAGGTGGCGCAGCGACGGATCTCGACTTGGCGTTTCGTCCCGCGACGGGCACCAGCACCTTGGCCAGCAGCGGGTTGGATGAAAGCAATGAGGTCGTCAACCTGACATCGCCTGCGGCTGGCACTTACCGCGCTTGTGTAACTGGTTTCAGCTCAGCCGTGAGCACGACACCAACCTTCACGCTTAGCACCTGGATCGTGCCCAACCCTTCAGGAGTGCAGACCCTGCGCGCAGCCGGTCCGTCGGCGGCTGTATTGGGTGGTACGGCGAGCCTGGTGACTTCGTGGACGGCACTGAGCAACGCCCGTTCACTGGGTGCTGTGCGACTGAGCCAGACAGGTGGCCCGGCGCTAGCGCAGACGCTGGTCTATGTCGATGCCCTCAGCGCACCGGCCGCGCTGGCGGCTGCCCCGGTGTTGAGAAACAAGCTCCCGCCGCTGGCTGACTGACAACTGCGACGGGGGGGTGCCTGATGCGCCCTCCTGGCGAGCAAAACAAGGGGCCCTCGGGCCCCTTGCCTTTTTTCCGAGCGAGTGGCGCGTGCGAATTGCGGGCGGTGCGTGTTGCCGTTGTTGACGTACCAGGGCGAATCCACGTCCGCAGTCCCGCTTTCAAGCTCTGCGTGGCCAGGACACCGGATGCGAGAATCTGGCAGATGCCGGACACCTTGACCCTCACCCGCCCCGACGACTGGCACCTGCACTTGCGCGATGGCGCAGCGCTGAGCGCCGTGTTGCCCTTCACGGCGCGGCAATTCGGCCGGGCGATCGTGATGCCCAACCTGCGGCCGCCGGTGACCACGGCTGCTTCAGCCATCGCTTATCGGGAACGCATTTTGGCGGCCCGGCCTGTCGACGGGCCGGGCGCGGATTTCGAGCCGCTGATGACGCTGTATCTCACCGACAACACGCCGCCCGACGAGATAGCACGGGCCAAGGCTGCGGGCGTGGTGGCATTGAAGCTGTACCCGGCGGGCGCCACGACGAACAGCGACGTTGGCGTCACCGACATCCGCAAGACCTACCCGACGCTCGAGGCGATGCAGCGTGCGGGCCTGCTGCTGCTGGTGCATGGCGAGGTGACCGACCCCGAGATCGACATCTTCGACCGCGAAGCGGTGTTCATCGACCAGGTGATGCAGCCGCTGCGGCGCGACTTTCCCGAATTGAAGGTGGTGTTCGAGCACATCACCACGCAGGACGCCGCCGATTACGTGGCCGGCATCGGCGCGCACACCGCCGCCACCATCACCGCGCACCACCTGCTCTACAACCGCAATGCGCTGTTCACTGGGGGCCTGCGGCCGCATTACTACTGTCTGCCAGTGCTGAAGAAGGAACGCCACCGCCAGGCGCTGCTGCGCGTGGCCACCTCGGGCAGCGCGAAGTTCTTTCTGGGCACCGACAGCGCACCGCATGCCGCGGTGATGAAGGAGCAGTCGGTGTGTGGTGCCGGCTGCTTCACGGCGCCGGCCGCGCTGGAGCTGTATGCCGAGGCTTTCGAAGCTGCTGGCGCGCTGGACAAGCTCGAAGCCTTCGCCAGCCACCACGGCGCGGACTTCTACGGCCTGCCGCGCAACGGCGGCACGGTCACGCTCAAGCGCCAACCCTGGACGCTGCCCGAGACCCTGCCCTTCGGTGACGCGCTGATCAAGCCGCTGCGCGCGGGCGACACATTGAATTGGAAATTGACATGACCGACCGCGTGATGCTCCTGATCGATGCCGACAACGTGTCCGTCGACGTCATCGAACAAGCCGTGCGCCTGGTGCTCAAGCAGCACGGCGGCCTGCACGTGCGGCGCGCGTATTGCACGGCCGAGGGGGCGGTGAAGCACCAGGCGGTGTTCCGCCGGCTGTCGATCAAGCCGATGGTGAACCTGTCGACCGGCAAGAACAGCACCGACATCGCGCTCGCGGTCGACGCCATCGATCTGGTGCTCGCCGAGCGGCCCGACGTGGTCGTCATCGCCTCGTCCGACAGCGACTTCGCGCCGCTGGTACAGCGCCTGCGCGAGAAAGGTTGCGAGGTGCGCGGCATCGGACAGATGGGCAAGACCGGCGACGACACGCAAGACGTGTACGACGACTTCACGGTACTGGAACACCGCAAGGCCGAGCGCGATGTTGCGGCCCCGGCCGACAAGCCCGCGCGCACGCGTACGCGCGCGCCGGCGGCGAAGAAGGTGGCCGCTGGCAAGACCGCCGCAGCGAAGAAGGCGCCTGCCAAGAAGGCTGCTGCCGGCGACGCGCCAGCGCGCAAGACCCGCACCCGCAAGGTTGGACCGGGGTCGGGATCGGGATCGGGATCGGTATCTGCACCGGTGACAAGCCCGGCACCGGCCGCCCTCGTTGCCGACGCGGTGATGGCCGTCGTGGCGTCGTCGTCCGAGCCTGTGGCGGCCGCGCCGGCGGTGCCGGCCGCGCGGTCCGGCGTCACGCTGAACGCCGTGCTGGGTTGCCTGCCCGAACTGAACGCCGGTCAGGGCCTGCCTTTGAACGTGGCGGTACAGCGCTTGCGCGAGGCGCAGTTGCTGGGCAAGAACAACTCGTCGCTCAAACTCTTCGCCCAGTTCGGCGACCGCTTCGACCTGCTCCCGCCAGGCAAGCCGTCGCAGGTGCGGCTTCGGGGCTGACGCCGGTTCGCGGGGCTCCAGGCAAAGCCCCATAAACACCGTGCCTGCTTGAAAGCCGGCGGGCGGCCCTAACATCCTGCCATGTCTCAATACACCAGCGCCGCCGGGGCGCCCACGCCATGAAACGTATTCTGCTGTTCGTCGTGACCAACGTGGCCGTGATGCTGGTTTTGGGCATTGCCGCCAACCTGTTGGGTCTGAACCGCTTCATCACCGCCCAGGGCCTGAACATGGGCACGCTGTTCGGCTTCGCGCTGATCATGGGTTTCGGCGGCGCCATCATCTCGCTGCTCATCAGCAAGCCGATGGCCAAGTGGACCACCGGCGCCAAGCTCATCAACGATTCGGCCGACCCCACCCACCGCTGGATCGTGGCCACTGTGAAGACGATGGCCGACAAGTCCAAGATCGGCATGCCCGACGTGGCCATATTTGAAGGCGCGCCGAATGCGTTTGCGACCGGCGCTTTCAAGAACTCGGCGATGGTGGCGGTGTCCACGGGCCTGCTGCAAACCATGAACCGCGACGAGGTCGAGGCCGTCATCGCGCACGAAGTGGCGCACGTGGCCAATGGCGACATGATCACCATGACGCTGATCCAGGGCGTGATGAACACCTTCGTGGTGTTCCTGTCGCGCGTCATCGGCTACTTCGTCGACAAGGTCGTGTTGCGCAACGACCGCGAAGGCGTGGGCATCGGCTACTACGTCACCACCATCGTGCTCGACATCGTGCTGGGCGTGCTGGCTGCCATCATCGTGGCCTGGTTTTCGCGGAAGCGTGAATTCCGCGCCGACGCCGGTGCCGTGGCGCTGATGGGCCGCAAGGAACCGATGATCAACGCCCTGGCGCGATTGGGAGGGATGGTGCCCGGCGAACTGCCCAAGTCGATGGCCGCCATGGGCATCAACGACAAGCCCAGCAGCATGATGGCGCTGTTCTCGAGCCATCCCGCTATCGAGGACCGCATCAAGGCGCTGCGCGAAGCGGCTTGACGTGACACGCTGACTGCCGAAGAGACAAGGGGGCCCGCGAGGGCCCCATTTCAATGCCGTCCGCGCAGGCCCCTATTCAGACCTCGCGACGCGGGTTGTGGATCAGCTTCTGAACTGCACTGCATGCAGCCGCGCGTAAAGGCCACCGGCGGCCAGCAGCTCGGCATGGCTGCCTTGCTCGACAAGCCGGCCGCCTTCCAGTGCCAGCACCCGGTCGGCGTGTTCGATGGTCGACAGCCGGTGCGCGATGACCAGGCTGGTGCGGCCGACCATCAGGCGTTTCAAGGCCGCCTGCACGGCCCGCTCCGACTCCGAGTCCAGCGCCGAGGTGGCTTCGTCCAGGATAAGGACAGGCGCGTCCTTGGCCACCGCGCGCGCGATCGCCAGGCGCTGGCGCTGGCCGCCCGACAGCTGGCTGCCGTTGTGTCCGATCAGCGTGTCCATGCCCTGGGGCAGGGTGTCGACGAAGTCCAGCAGGTGGGCCGCTTTCAAGGCCTCGCGCACGGCGTCGCGCGACATGTCCGCGCCCAGGGTCACGTTGGCGGCCAGGGTGTCGTTGAACAACACCACGTCCTGGCTGACCAGCGCGAACTGGCGCCGCAAGGCCTGCACGTCCCAGTCCTGAAGGGCCACGCCGTCCAGGGTGATGCGGCCGGCTGTCGGTTCCAGGAAGCGCGGCAGCAGGTTCACCAGCGTAGTCTTGCCGGCGCCCGAGGGGCCGACCAGGGCCACCGTCTCGCCGGCCTGCACGTGCAGGTTCAGCGACTCGACGGCCGGGGGCACGTCGTCGCGGTAGCGCAGCGTCACGCCTTCGAAGGCGATATCGCCGCGCGCACGGCCGCCGTCGTGCGTGCCGCCGGTCTCGACCGGGCTGTGCTCCACCAGGTCCAGGCCGCGCTCGACGGCGACCAGCCCGCGCGTCAGCGGCGCCATCACGTCCGACAGGTGCTTGGCCGGCGCCACCAGTTGCAGCATGGCGAAGACGAAGGCCACGAAGTCGCCCACCGACGTGGCACCGCTGCGGCTTTGCCACAGCGCGATGACGATCACGGCGGACAGCGCGCACGAGGCCAGCATCTGCGTCACCGGTGTCATCGTGGCGCCCGCCACCATGGACTTCAGCATCAGCCGGCGCACCAGGTTGGCACGGCCGTAGAAGCGCTGCTCCTGCTGCCCTTCGGCGCCGTGCAGCCGCACGATTCGCCAGGCGCCCATGTTCTCTTCCACCACGTAGGCCAGCTGGTCGGTGGCCTCCTGGCCCTCGACCGTCAGCCGGTGCAGACGGCGCCCCAGCGCCCGCATCACGAGCCCCACCGCAGGGAAGAGCAGGCCCACGATCAGCGTGAGCTGCCAATTCAGCGTCAACAGGTAGATCAGCAGAGCGACCAGGATCAGCGAATCGCGCACCAGCGTCAGCAGCGACGTCGACAGGATGGTCACCCCGGCTTGCGCCTCGTACACCAGCGTGTTGGTCATGCCGCTGGCGGTCTGTTCTGCGAACAGCGCCGGCTGGCTGCGCAACAGGCGGGCGAACATGGCCTCGCGCAGTTTCAGCACGGCGCGGTGGGCCGTCCAGGCCAGGCCGTACTGGGCCACGAAGCCCGACAGGCTGCGCACCGCGAACAGCCCAATGATGACCACCGGCACTACCCACAACGGCATCGTGCCGGCGGCGAAGCCCTGGTCCAGCAGCTTGCCCAGCAGCAGCGGAATCATCGGCTCGGTGGCCGCCGTGACGACAGCGCCCAGCCCTGCAGCAATCAGGCCCCAACGGCTGCCGCGAACGAAGGGCACGAGCCGTGCAAGGCGCTGGATCAGGCTGGGCATGGAGTGGGCGGGAGCCTGGGAGGCTGTTGACGATTGCGCGATTATCCGTGGGCTGCCCGAGTCCTCAACACACGGGCAACACAGGGGCAAGGCCGACGACACGGCGACGATCTGCCGTACCTTGTCGCGCCGCAAATCGCTCTACCATTCAGCAATGCCATTCGACCCGTCGCCACTGCGGCAACTGCTGGAGCAGACCCGCACCATCGCCATCGTCGGCCTGTCGCCCGACGAGCATCGGCCCAGCCACCGCGTGGCGCGGTACCTGCAGGCCCACGGTTACCGCATCGTGCCGGTAAATCCGCGCTGCGCCGAGGTGCTGGGCCTGCCCTGCTTTGCCAGCCTGGAAGAGATATCCTTCGCGGTCGACCTGGTCGACGTGTTCCGGCGCACCGAAGAGCTGGTGCCCATCGCCCGCAGCGCAGTAAGCATCGGCGCGCGATGCCTGTGGCAGCAACTGGGCGTGGTGAATGCCGAGGCCGATGCCATTGCGACAGCCGGCGGCCTGGTGTCGGTGATGGACCGCTGCATCGAGATCGACCACAAGCGGCTCTTCGGCGGCCGCTGAGTCGGTGCCCGCAGCCTGCGGGCGGCGCCGACGACCACCGCAACCCCCATCAATCCCCATCACCCCCCCTCTGGATACGACCTTGATGCCCGCTTACCTCTACGCCAACGTCGAAGTCACCGACCCCGCCGCCTACGAAACCTACCGCGCCAGGGTGCCTGCGCTGATTGCGGCGCACGGCGGGCGCTACCTGGTGCGCGGTGGGGCTTGCGAGGTGCTGGAGGGCCGCGCCGAGCCGTATCGCCAGGTGATTCTGGAGTTCCCCGACATGGCCCACCTGAAGGCCTTCTACGCCTCGCCCGCGTACCAGCAACTGATTGCCGTCCGCCAGGGGGCTTCGCGTGGCACGCTGCTGGCCATCGAAGGCGTGGCCTTGTGATGAACGACGCTGCTCGGGCCTGTGCCGAACTGATGCAGGCGCATCGTTCGATACGACAGTACGACGGCCGGCCGATCGACCCGGAACTGATCGACCGCGTGCTCGAACAAGCGCTGCACGGCTCGTCGTCCAGCGGCAACTTGAACATGGTGTCGGTCATCAAGACGCGCGATGCCGAACGCAAAGCCCGGTTGTGCGACCTGCATCTAGGCCAGCCGATGGTGCTGCAGGCGCCACTGGTGCTGACCTTCTGCGCCGACAGCTTCCGCACCCGCGAATGGCTGGCTCAACGCGATGCACGTGCGGGCTTTGCCGACTTCATCAGCTGGCACGTGGCGGCCTTCGACGCCATCATCCTGGCGCAGACCGCGTCGCTGGCCTTCGAAAGCCACGGCCTGGGCATCTGCTACATGGGGACCACGCTGCACGCCATGCGCGAGATCGCCGACTTCCTGGAGATGCCGCCGAACTGCCTGCCGGTGACGAGCTTGGTGGTCGGCTGGCCGGCCGAGAAAGTGGCGCAGCGCGACCGCCTGCCGCCAACGGCGTGGATTCACGACGAGCGCTACCAGCGCCCCACGCCAGCCGACATCGACGCCCGCTTCGGCGAGCGCGAACGGCGCGGTTGGGACCGTTACCGCGCCATGGGGCCCGACATGGTGCAGCGCATGCGGGACCACGGCGTCACCTCGCTGGCGCAGTTCTACACGAGCAAGATCAAGTACGACCCCGATCAATTCGCCCAGGACTCGACGGCGCTGCGGGCGCTGCTGGAGGAGCGCGGTTTTCTGGCTTGAGCTGGTTCCGCGCCGTCTCACTTTGACGGCAAGCTCCGCAGGTAGGCCACTACCGCATCAGGGCCCGCTGAAGACCATGCCGCCGGCGCCGATCCTGGTTGCCAGGTCAAGCGCGCCCTGGGCGCCGGGTGTGGAGTGGCATTCGACGCAATGGCCCAGCGGCCCGGTCGCGGATGGCGGTGACGACTTGTGCGTCGGTCCAGTGGCCGATGCCTGTGGCCTTGTCGGGCGTGATGTTGGGTGCCACGGCGCTGAAGGGCGGTTCTTCGAAACGCAGACCCCCGGCCAGTTCCATGCCGACGAGGGGCCCGTTCGGGCCTTGTGGCGTGTGGCAGTTGCCGCAGGCCACGATGAACTGCATCAGGTAGCGGCCGCGTTCCAGCGGTGTCTCGGCGGCGCCGGCCGCGAGGGTGGCGCCACAAAGCGCCAGGACGGCCATCGCGCGGTGGATGGATCGGGTGTTCATCGCAGCTCCATCTCGTCGTGAAGCCGCCACGCCCCTTGCGCGGCGGCCCGTGCGAACTCAGGCGCGCCGCAAGTGAGCAGCGGCCTGGGCCGCGGTTTCGTAGACATGCGGCGCCACACCGCGTGCAGCCAGCGCACTGCCCAGCTTGGCGCGCAGGAAGCTGCTGGTGCTGTAGCGGGTGACGTCGATGTAGTGGCGTTCGACCAGCGTGCGAACCATGGCTGTCCACGCTTCTTCGACCTCGTCCTCGAGCCGGAAATGGTCGTAGTTGACGACGCCATAGACGCGCTGGCCCAGCGGCGCCAGCTTGGCCTCGATTTCGCGCTGCACGGCGGCTACGTCGTCGTGGTTGCGCACGTGCAGTCGCTCGAAATTGATGAAGAGCGTGCGCGAATCGGCGTCGTAGTGCAGCCGCTCAGGCAAGGGCCGGCCGAGCAGGCGCTGGCGCAGGCCCATCGGCTCATCGGTAAAGATGCTGGCGTCCATCTGAACGGGGTCGTGCTCGATGACGGGCTTGAAGTCCATGAAACGCAGGATGTCGCGCTCGATTTCCAGCCCCGGCGCGATCTCGATCAGCTCGATGCCCTCGGCATGCAGCCTGAACACGCAGCGCTCGGTGACGTACAGCACCGGCTGCCCGCGCCGGGAGGCCTCGCGACCCGAAAAGGTGCGGTGTTCGACCTCGGCCACCAGCTTGCGCGCCGCGCCGGCCAGGAAGGTGCCGGCGAAGACCACGCGTTGCGCGTTCTGGCTGATGTTGATGAAGCCGCCGGCCCCCGACAGCCGGGGCCCGAACTTGCTGACGTTGAGGTTGCCCTGGGCGTCGGCCTGGGCCAGGCCGAGCACGGCCAGGTCGAGGCCGCCGCCGTCGTAGAAATCGAACTGGCTGGGCTGGTCGATGATGGCCTGCGTGTTGACCGCAGCGCCGAAGTTCAGCCCTCCGGCCGGGATGCCGCCGATCACGCCCGGCTCGGCGGTGAGCGTGATGAGATCGATGATGTGTTCCTCGGCCGCCACGTTGGCCACACCCTCGGGCATGCCGATGCCCAGGTTGACCACTGCGTTGGGCTGCAGTTCGAGCGCGGCGCGGCGTGCGATGACCTTGCGCGCGCTCATCTTCATGGGCTCTACGCTCGTGACGGGCACGCGGAATTCACCGGCGAAGGCCGCGCTGTAGGGCGTGGCGAAGGTCTGCTGGTGGTATTCGGGCTTCTCGGCCAGCACCACGCAATCGACCAGCACGCCGGGCACCTTGACCTGCCTCGGTGAGAGCGAATGCGCATCCGCCAGACGTTCGACCTGCGCGATGACGATGCCGCCGCTGTTGTGGGTGGCCATGGCGATGGCCTGGGCTTCCAGCGTCAATGCCTCGCGCTCCATGGTCAGGTTGCCCTGCGTGTCGGCGGTCGTGGCGCGGATGAACGCCACGTCGATGGGGAAGGCCTTGTAGAACAGGAAGTCCTCGCCGTCGATGGGCATCACGCGCACCAGTTCTGCCGTGGTGCGGGCATTCAGCCGGCCGCCGCCGAAACGCGGGTCGACGAAGGTGCCCAGCCCCACGCGCGACAGGTGCCCGGGCTTGCCGGCGGCGATGTCGCGGAACAGGTGGGTGATGACGCCCTGCGGCAGGTTCCAGGCCTCGATGCGGTTGTCCACCGCCAGCTTCTGCAGCTTGGGGCACAGGCCCCAGTGACCGCCGATCACACTGGCCACCAGACCGTCGTGGCCCAGGTGGTTCAAGCCGCGATCCTGGCCGTCGCCTTGGCCTGCGGCATACACCAGGCGCAGCCCGCGCGGCGTGCCGCTGGCCAGGAACCGCTTCTCCAGCGCCACCGCCAGGTTCTCGGCGAATCCGATGCCGATGAAGCCGCTGGTGGCCAGCGTGTCGCCGTCGCGGATGAGCTGCACCGCGTCACTGGCGCTCACCACCTTGCCGGTGGCGCCGCGCAGCGAGCTCATGCGCTCGGCGGCATGTGAGTGGGTCGTCATGGGGGCCTCCTTCGGCAATCGTCACCGCGCCGGCTTGCACTGACCATGGGTGATCGCCCGGGGACGTAGCATCGGCGCACCGTCCAAGTCCAGCACCATGCCAGAGTCAACCCGCATTCCCGGTCGCCGCCTTTTGCATTCACCAGGGCCGTCTCCGGTGCCCGACGAGGTGCTGCACGCGATGAGCCGCCAGCCTATGGACTTGGCCGACCCGCGCGTGATGACCACCATATCGGCTTGCGAACACGGGCTGAAGCGCCTGCTGGGCACCGAGGCGGCCGAGGTGTTCCTGTACATCTGCAACGGCCACGGCGTGTGGGAAGCCGTCATCGAGAACCTGCTGCCCCCGGGCGGCACGGCGCTGGTGCCGGGCACCGGGCACTTCTCGGAATCCTGGGCCCTGCAGGCCGAGGCGCTGGGGCGAAAGGTGCGCCGCACCGCCTGGCGTGAAGGCCATGCCATCGACCTGGAGGCCGTCGCTGCGGCCCTGCGCGCCGACCGCGAACACGACATCGTGACCGTGTTCGCAGTGCACACCGACACGGCCAGCGGCGTCACCAACGACCTGGTCGCGCTGCGCCAGGCCATGGACGCCACCGGCCACCCGGCTTTGCTGGTCGTCGACGCCGTGGCCTCGTTGGGCGTGGAGCCCCTGCACATGGACAAGCTGCGCGCCAACGTGGTGCTGGGCGCGTCGCAGAAGGGGCTGATGTGCCCGCCCGGCCTGGGCCTGGTGGCGGTGGACGCGGCTGCCCTGGCAGTGTCGCAGCGCAACCCCGCGCCGCGCGACTACTGGGACTGGGAACGCCGCCGCGGGCCGATGTCGTACCAGAAGTTCTGCGGCACGCCGCCACTGAGCCTGCTGGCCGGGCTGGAGGCGGCGCTGGCATTGATCTTCACCGAAGGCCTGCCGCAGGTGTGGGCGCGGCACGCGCTGCTGGCCAGCGCCGTGCACGCCGCCGTGGAGGGTTGGCGCGAGGGTGGCGTGCTGGACTTCTATTGCGTCGACGCAGCGCAGCGCTCCGCCGCCGTCACTGCCTTTACGGTGGCGCCGGGAATCGATGTCGACGCCCTGCGCACAAGTGCACGCGAACGATTCCAGGTGGCCATGGCCGGTGGCCTGGGTCCTCTGCTCGGCCGAGCCTTCCGCATCGGCCACCTGGGTGACCAGAACGCGCCGGGCGTCCTGGGCGCGCTGGCCGGCATCGAGGCGGCGCTGCGCGCCCACGGCGTGCCCGTGGGGCAGGGCGGCGTGCAGCGCGCGGTCGAAGTCATATCGCGCGGGCTGTGATGGCCCTCATGCACACCAAGGCCCTGTCAGGAGACCGCCCGTGAAAACCTACGACATCGACGTGTTGCGCCTGAAGTCCCTGCGCCACGACCGCGGCTTGATCGAGATCGGCATCGACGCCCAGGTCGCCCTGCGCCCGGCGCGCGACGACGACAGCGGCAGCAGTCGCCTGCAACTGCCCGTCGACCAGGCCCGCTCGCTGCTGCTGCTGCTGAAGCAGCAACTGGCCGAGCTCGACAAGCAACTGCCGCGCAGCCGGCGCTCGGGGCGCTGCTGAGGATCAGCCGCTACATCCCCGCGTAGTTCGGCCCGCCGCCGCCCTCGGGCGTGACCCACACGATGTTCTGCGTCGGGTCCTTGATGTCGCAGCTCTTGCAGTGCACGCAGTTCTGCGCGTTGATGACCAGGCGCGGGTCGCCGGCTGCGTCGTCGACGTACTCGTACACGCCGGCGGGGCAGTAACGTGCCTCTGGCCCGGCGTAGCGCGCCAGGTTGATGGACACGGGCACCGATGCGTCCTTCAGTGTCAGGTGCGCGGGCTGGTTCTCTTCGTGGTTGGTGCTGCTGATGAACACCGACGACAGCCGGTCGAAGGTGAGCAGGCCGTCGGGCTTGGGGTAGACGATGGGTTCGACCTGCGACGCGGCATGCAGGCGTTCGTGGTCGGCAAACTTGCGGTGCAGGGTCCACGGCGGCGTCTTGATGCCCAGCTTGGGCAGCAACCATTGCTCGACGCCCGTCATCAGCGTGCCCACGGTGTTGCCCTGCTTGAACCACTGCTTGAAGTTGCGGCTCTGGTGCAGCTCAGTGTGCAGCCAGCTCGATTCGAAGGCCCGGGGGTAGTCGGACAACTCGTCGTGGCTGCGGCCGGCCTGCAGTGCGGCGGCTGCCGCCTCGGCCACCAACATGCCGGTCTTGATGGCGGCGTGGCTGCCCTTGATGCGCGCCGCGTTCAGCGTGCCGGCGTCGCAGCCGACCAAAGCGCCGCCCGGGAAGACCAGCTTGGGCAGGCTGTTGAGGCCCCCGGCGGTGATGGCCCGCGCACCGTAGCCGATGCGCTTGCCGCCTTCCAGGTGGGCGCGGATGGCGGGGTGGGTCTTCCAGCGCTGCATCTCTTCAAAAGGGCTGATCCAGGGGTTCTGGTAGTCCAGCCCCGTGACCAAACCGAGTGCCACCTGGTTGCCTGCCAGTTGGTAGAGAAAGCCGCCGCCGTAGGTGTGTTCGTCCATCGGCCAGCCGGCGGTGTGCACGACCAGTCCGGGCCGCGCCTTGGCGGGGTCGATCTCCCACAGCTCTTTCACGCCCAGGGCGTAACTCTGCGGGTCGCGCCCGGCGTCGAGCTTGAAGCGTGTGATCAGCTGCTTGCCCAGATGGCCGCGGGCGCCTTCGGCGAACACCGTGTACTTGGCGGTCAGTTCCATGCCCAGCTGAAAGCCGGCATGCGGCTGGCCGTCCTTGCCCACGCCCAGGTTGCCCGTGGCCACGCCACGCACGGCGCCGGACTCGGTGTACAGCACCTCGGCGGCGGCGAAGCCGGGGAAGATCTCCACGCCCAGCGCCTCGGCCTGCGCCGCCAGCCATTGCGTGAAGGTGCCCAGGCTGATGATGTAGTTGCCGTGGTTGTGCAGGCAGCCGGGGATCAGCCATTGCGGCGTGCGCTGGGCGTGCGTGGGGCCCAGGAACAGCACTTCGTCGTCCGTGACGGCTTGGTGCAGCAGCGCGCCACGTTCCTTCCAATCGGGGAACAGCTCGGTCAGCGCCCGCGGGTCCATCACGGCGCCGCTCAGGATGTGTGCGCCGGGCTCCGATCCCTTTTCCAGCACCACCACCGAGCAGTCGGCGTTGAGTTGCTTCAGCCGTATCGCCGTGGCCAGCCCCGCAGGGCCGGCGCCGACCACGACCACGTCGTAGTCCATGGCCTCGCGCGGGCCGTGGGCGGAAAGGATTTCGTCTGGCGTCATGGCGGGCTCGAATTCACAGGCTCACGAATTCTAGGGCGGGGGGCGGAGCGGCGCAGTGCGTGAGGCAATGCAGCGAGATGCGCAAAGAAGGGGGAGTTGGGTACGATGCGAAGTGGCCCTTGGGGTCTGCACATTTGAGGGCCGGTCTGAACATGTCGATGAATCACGCCATCCGCCGCTGGGCGGGCGCATTGCTGGGCCTGGCGCTGGCCGCTACGGCCACCTTGACCACCGCAGCGCGGCCGATCTTCGTGCTGAATTCGCAGGACGCCGATGTCAGCATCATCGACAGCACCAGCTTCAAGACGCTGCAGCGCCTGCCCACGGGCAAGGAGCCGCACCACCTGTACCTGGCGCCTGACGAGAAGACGCTGATCGTGGCCAACGCCACGAGCAATTCGCTGACCTTCATCGACCCGGCCAGCGGCGCCGTGCAGCGCACGGTCAACGACATCGTCGACCCCTACCACCTGCGTTTTTCGCCCGACATGCAGTGGTTCGTGACGGCAGCCAACCGGCTCAACCATGTCGATATCTACCGCTGGCAGGGCGCCGCACACGCCCAGCCCTTCAAGCTGGTCAAGCGCGTCGAGGCGCCCAAGACGCCGAGCCACCTGGCCATCGACAGCAAGAGCGCGGTGCTGTATGTCTCGTTGCAGGACAGCGACGAATTGCTGGCCATCGACCTGGCCACGCAGGCGCCGCGCTGGAAGATCAAGGTCGGCAAGGTGCCGGCCGACATCTTCCTGACCGCCGACGACCGCATCCTGCTGGTGGCGACGATGGGCGACCGCTTCGTCGAGGCCTACGACGTGAGCGGAGCGCAACCGCGGCTGGTCAAGCGCATCGAGACCGGCAATGGCGCGCATGCCTTCCGCGCCCGCGGTGACAAGCGCCATGTCTTCGTGAGCAACCGCGTGGCCAACACCATCAGCCTCATCGACGCCGTCGCGCTGGCCGTGGTGGCGCAATACCCCGCGCCGGGCGGGCCGGACTGCATGGAGATGCTGAACGACAACCGCACCCTGCTCGTCACCTCGCGCTGGGCGCGCAAGCTGACCTTCATCGACATCGAGAAGAAGCAGGTCGTGCGGCAGGTCGATGTCGGCCGGTCGCCGCACGGCGTGTGGACGCTGGACCATGCGCCGCGGCAGTAGGCTGCGGCATGCAGTCGCAGTCTGCACGCTGTGGGCTGCGGGTGCCCATGGCGCCATCTGCGAACGCCCTGTCTACCTGACCTTCGACACCGGACACATGGCTGTCGCGCCGCTGGTGGCCGAGGTGTTGACGCTCCACGAGGTAAAGGCCACCTTCTTCCTGGCCGACGAACGCACCCAGACCGGCGGCAGCAGCCTGGACGACACTTGGGCGCCGTGGTGGAAGGCCCGCGCCGCCGAGGGCCACGCCTTCGGCTCGCACACCTGGGACCACGACGTGTGGCAAGCCGACACGGCCGCCGGCCTGCGCGTGAAGCCCACCCAGGGCCCGGCGGCGGGCAGGGCGCGCGTGCTGGACGCTGCCGCCTACTGTGCCGAGCTGCAGCGTCCGGCAGATCGCTTTCGCGGCATGACGGGCGCCGACATGGGCTCGATCTTCCGCGCACCCGGCGGCAAGACCTCGCCTGCGCTGCTGCAGGCCGCTGCAAGCTGCGGCTGGACACATGTGGGCTGGTCGCCTGGCGGGTTCTCGGGCGACGAGCTGCGCAGCGACCGTTACCCCACGCAGCAGCTGCTGGCCGGAATGCTGAAGAACGTGAAGGTGGGGGACGTGCTGTTGGTGCACCTGGGCATCTGGGCGCGCCAGGACCCTTGGGCGCCCACGGCGCTGGAGCCGCTGATCACCGGGCTCAAGGCCCGCGGCCTGTGCTTTGCCACGCTGCGTGAGCATCCGCAATTTGCTGCGGCGGCCAGCCGCCCCCGCACCCGTCCGAGCCGATGATCGAACTCTTCGACACCGCGCAGCAATGGTTGTTCGAGCACGCCGTGCAGCCGCTGCTGTTCGCCGCGGGCATGGGCCAGTTTCTCGAGGACGCATTCGGCGCCACCGGCTGGCTGTTGGTGGGCCTGCTGCAGATCGCGGTGATGCTGACCGTGTTCGCCGCGCTGGAACGCTGGCGGCCGGTGGAACCCGTCACAGACCGCGCGGCGGTGCGTGTCGACGTGCTCTACACCCTTGTGCACCGCCTCGGGCTGTTCCGCGTGGTGCTCTTCTTCCTGCTCGACCCGCTGTGGGCCGACGTGGCCGGCGAACTGCGCATGGCCGGTGTGTCTGCCTGGTCGCTGGACGAGGTCTGGCCCGGGGTGACCGACCTGGCCTTGGTCAGCTTCGTGCTGTACCTGGTGCTGTTCGACCTCGTGGACTATGCCTTGCACCGCGCCCAGCACCGCGTCGACTGGTGGTGGCAGCTGCACGCGCTGCACCACAGCCAGCGCCAGATGACGTTGTGGTCCGACAACCGCAACCACCTGCTGGACGACGTGCTGCGCGACAGCGCCTTCGTGCTGGTGGCGCTGGCCGTGGGCATCGCGCCGGCGCAGTTCGTCGCCGTGGTGGCGGTGATGCAATTGCTTGAGAGTTTTTCCCACGCCAACGTGCGCATGTCGTTCGGGCCGGTGCTGGGGCGCGTGTTCGTCAGCCCGCGCTTTCACCGTCTGCACCACGCCATCGGGCTGGGCCATGAATCGGCCGGACCGGGCAGCCTGGGCGGGCACAACTACGCAGTGCTGTTCCCGGTGTGGGACATGCTCTTTCGCACCGCGCGCTTCGACAACGTCTACCCGCCCACCGGCGTGCGCGACCAGCTCCACGGCCGCGACTACGGCCGCGGTTTCTGGGCCCAGCAGTGGCTGGGCCTGCGGCGGCTGGTAAGGCGATGAGCCCGCCGGGTGGGCAGGTTCGCCATGCGTGAGGTGCGTCAGGTGCTCGACGCCTTCTGGCGCGCCGCCGGCTACTGCATCCACCCGCGGGTGATGCTGTGGTCGCTGTTGCCGGTGCTGCTGGCCGGCGGCGCCATGGCCCTCCTGGGGTGGACCTACTGGGAATGGGCGGTCGCGGCCGTGCGCGCTGCGCTGGAGATGTGGTCTCTGGTGGCGGCCCTGCTGCAATGGCTGGAATCGATCGGCGCCACCCAGCTGCGCACGCTGCTGGCGCCGATGATCGTGGTGGCGCTGATGGTGCCGCTGGTGGTCATCGCGTCGCTGCTGCTCGTGGCGCTGGCCATGACGCCGGCGGTGGTGAACCTGGTGGCATCACGCCGCTTCCCGCAGCTGCAGCGCCGCCACGGTGCGGCCTGGTGGCAAGGGCTGCTGTGGTCGCTGGCGTGCACCGTTGGCGCGCTGCTGGCCCTGGTGGGCAGCCTGCCGCTGTGGTTCGTGCCGCCGCTGGTGCTGGTGCTGCCGCCGCTGATCTGGGGCTGGCTGACCTACCGCGTCTTCGCCTTCGACGTGCTGGCCGCGCACGCCACGGCCCAGGAACGCCGCCTCATCCTGCGTCGTCGGCGCTGGCCGCTGCTGGCCATGGGCGTGGTCTGCGGCTTTCTCGGCGCCGCGCCGTCGCTGCTGTGGGCGCTGAGTGCGGCGACGTTGATCTTCGCGCCGCTGCTGGCGGTGCTGTCGGTGTGGCTGTACATGCTGATCTTCACCTTTGCCGCCTGCTGGTTCGCTCATTACGCGCTCGCCGCGCTGCAAGGCCTGCGCGGCGAGCCGATCGAGGCCGACGTACTTACCCAAGCCCTCGTGCCACCCATCCCCCTGGCGCCACCCCCATGAACATCGGTCTCATCATCGTCGGCGACGAAATCCTGTCCGGCAAGCGCCAGGACAAGCACCTGGCCAAGGTCATCGAATTGCTGGCAGCGCGCGGCTTGCAGCTGGCCTGGGCGCGCTACGTGGGTGACGACCGCCCGCTCATCACCGCCACCCTGCGCGACGCGTTTGCAGGCGGCGACCTGGTTTTCAGTTGTGGCGGCATCGGCGCCACGCCAGACGACCACACCCGGCAGTGCGCGGCGGCCGCCCGCGGCGTGGACCTGGCCCTGCACCCGCAGGCGCGTGAGCTCATCCAGGAACGCATGCGTGAGGTCGCGGCCGAGCAGGGCCTGCCCTTCGAGCCCGACCGCGCCGACAACCAGCACCGGCTGAACATGGGCGTGTTCCCGCTGGGCGCCACGCTGATCCCCAACCCCTTCAACAAGATCCCCGGCTTCAGCCTGGGCCATGTGCACTTCGTGCCCGGCTTCCCGGTGATGGCCTGGCCGATGATCGAATGGGTGCTCGACCAGCACTACGCCCACCTGCAGGGCGGCGCGACCCAGGTCGAGCGCTCGGTGATCGTATTCGGTGCCATGGAGGCCAGCCTGACGCCCTTGATGGAAGACATCGAGGCCCGCTTTGCTGGCGTGAAGGTCTTCAGCCTGCCCAGCGTGGACCACCCGGAGTGGGGTCGGCACATCGAACTCGGCGTGAAGGCGGCCGATGACCCGCTACAAGCCTACGCCGCACTGCGCGCTGGTCTGATGCAGTTCGGCGCGAAGTTGGGCCCCGAGCTGGTGCGTTGATGCACCGTCATGGGCTCTGATTTGGTTCGGGTGCGGGTTCTAGTTCGGGTGCTGGTGCGGTTGCGGGGGCGGGGGCGGGGGCGGGGGCGGGGGCGGCGGCGGGCGCGGGGGCCGGGGCTTCCACCACGCGCACCGTGTCGCCGTCGGCCAGGAAGCCGCCGCCACTGGCCACCACGCGCGCGGCCGGGTCCAGGCCGCCGGTGATCTCGATGCGCTCGCCGACACGGCGGCCCACCGTGACCTTGGCCTGCGCCACCTTGTTGTCCGCCCCCAGCTTGAAGACATAGCTGAAGCCGTCGCGCAACAGCACCGCGCTCTGCGGCAGGGTCAGCGCGCTGGAGCTGCCGGTCGCGAAGTCGCCGCGCGCGAACATGCCGGCTTTCATGGTGCCCCCAGGCGGCAAGTCGACATACACCAGGCCGTTGCGGGTGGCGGCGTCCACCGTCGGCGCGACGATGCGGACACGGCCGACCAGCGGCGTCGCGCCACTGGCGCTGATGCGCACGGTTTGCCCGGGCGTGATCTGCGCCAGCTCATTGGCCGCCACCTCGGCGCGCCATTCCAGGCGGCCCTGGCGAATCAGCTTGAACAGCTCCGTGCCGGCCGGCACCACCGCGCCCACCGTGGCGCTGCGCGCCGAGATGACGCCGGCATCCGGCGCCAGCACCTGCGTCTGCGCCAGGCGCAGCTGCTGCACCTGCGCGGCGGCGCGCAGGGCGTCCAGCCGCGCCGCGGCCGTGCGCTCGGCAGTCAGGTACTGGTTGATTTGCTGGGCGCTCAAAGCGCCGCTGGTCTGCAGTTCACGGGCTCGCAGGGCGTTGGCGCTGGCCTCGGCCAACGTCGCCTCGGCTTCGTTGACGGCGGCCTTGCTCTGCGCCAGATCGGCACGCGCCATGTCGGGCACGAAGGTGGCCAGCACCTGGCCGCGCTTGACGACGTCGCCCACATTCACCCGCACCTCGGCCAGGCGCGAGCCGCTGCTTTCGGCCCCGACGACGGCTTCCTGCCACGGCGCGATGTTGCCGTTTGCAGACAGGCCGGTGGCCAGGCTGCCGCGCTGCGCGCTGGTGGCGGTGACGGTCAAGGCGGCTTTGACCGCCGTCGCCGGGCCGGCCTTGCCCGCCTTGCCCGCCTTGTCGTCGGCAGCCTGCACGGCCACGGCCACAACCAGTGCGACACAAGCGGCCACCAGGGCCACGGCCGCAGCCCTGCGCACCGGGGGTTTGAAAACAGACAGGGACTTCATTCAGAAGACTCGTTCAAGGTTGAGCAGGGGCCCGTGTCAGGGTCCTGGGTGCGGGCGCGGGCGCAGGGGTGGGGGTGGCCGTGGGGGCGGCCGTGACGGCCATGGTGGCGGGGTCCCAACCGCCGCCGAGCGCGCGGTACAGGGCGATCCACGCCGCCGTGCGTTCACGCTGCAGTTCGATCAACGCACTCTGTGCCTGCAGCGCATTGCGGCGCGCGATCTCCAGGTCGAGCACGCTGGCCAGGCCACCGCGCTGGCGCGCCTGCGTGGCCACCAGGGACGCCTCGAACCCCCGCGCGGCGTCGAGTGCGTCGACTTCGCGCTGCGCGGTGATGTCCAACGTGACCAGTGCGGTTTCGACCTCGCGCACGGCACGCCGCGCCAGCGCCTGGTACTGCGCCACGGCGTTGTCGTAGCTGGCGCGCGCGGCCTGGGTGGCAGCGGCGCGGGCGCCCCCATCGAAGAGCGGGAAGCTCACCACCAGCGGCCCCACCGACCACGTCGCCCCCTGGCTGCGGCCCCCCCCGCCGCTGATCGTGACCCCCGCCAGCGAGCCCGACAAGCTGACCTGCGGCCGCTCGTCCGCCGCGCTCTGGGCCTGGTCGCCGGCAGCGGCCAGCACGTTGCGCGCGGCTTCGGCCAGGTCCGGGCGCTGCGCCAGCAGCGCTGCCGGCAAGGTGGTCACCGCCAAGGCCGCCGCCGTGGGCAGCCGGGCACGGCGCGGCGCCAGGCGCTGGCGCAGGTCGGCCTCGGGCAGGTCGGTGACTTCCACCAGGCCCTTGACCAAGGTCTCGCACTGAGTCTGCGTGACGAGCATCTGGCTGCGCGTCTGCGCCACGCCGGCACGCACCAGCGCGGCGTCGGCCGGGGCCGTGAAACCGGCCTGGGCGCTTTGCTCCGTCAGCCGGGCGGTCTCGCTGCGCGAACCCACGTCCAGTTGCGACTGCGCCAGCAGCGCCTCGCACGCCCGCAGTGCCGTGTAGTTGCCGGCCACCTCGGCGGCCACCGACACGCGCGCGTCGTGCCAGCCGGCCTGGGCCGCTTCCAGCCGCGCTTGGGCGGCGTCCTCGTTGCCGCTGGCACCCAACCCGAAAACACCCAGGATGTCTGTCTCCCAACTGGCCTGCAGCGCCAGGCTCGCGAACCGGGTGACCGGCGCGCCAGGCAATTGCCGGCTACCGCTGGCATTGCCCACCGCGTCCAGCCGTGGCAGGCCTGAGGCTTCGACCGACGTCAGCGTCGCCCGCGCCCGTTCGATGCGTGCCCGGGCCGTCGACAGGCTGGGGCTGGCCTGCTGCGCGGCCTGCTGCAGGTCGGTCAGCACGGGGTCGTCGAACTGCGTCCACCAACGGGCCAATTCGGTGGTGACGCCGCCGTGCGGCAAGGGCGCCTGCCAGGCTGCAGCCAGCGCCACGGCGGGACCGGATGACGGCGCAGGCGCCCAGCCGGCACAGCCGGCCAGCAGCGTGGCCGTGGCCAGCGTGCCGGACAGCGCACCCCGCGTGACTCGCGTCATCAAGCGTCTGCTCCATGAACAGTGCTGCCGCGGCGCTGCGCTTCGGCCTGCACCATGGCCAGGCCGTACATCACCAGCCGGTCGGCCCACAGGTCCAGGGCGTCTGCACCCTGGTTCAGGCCGGGAACGAGCTGGTCGGTGATGTCGCGCCCCACGTGCATGTGCACGCCCAACCCGGCCAGGCACACGGCCAGCCGCTGCAAGTCGTGGTCGGGTTCGGCCAGGCCCAGGTGTCTGCACAAGACTTGTACCAATGCCTCGTGCATGGGGCGGATGCCGCAGGCCTCGTTCGGGTCGAACAGGCCCGTCGGCTCGACCATCTCGCGGAACTGCAGCTTCATGCACTGTCTGGCCACGTCGCCCTGCTTCAGCGGCTCCAGAAAGCTGGCGTAGAAGCCGCGCAGCGCCTGCGGCAGCGTCAACTCCGGCCTGTTGTACAGGGCGATGTCGTCGCCGGGCGCGCCCATGGGCTCGATGAAAGCAGCTCGGTAAAGCCCCGCCTTGTCGCCGAAGTAGTAGCTGATGGACGCGATGTTCACCCGTGCCGCATCGGCCAGTTCACGCGTGCTGGTCTTGCTGTAACCCTGTTCAGCGAACATCCGCAGCCCGGCTGCCAACAACCGCTGGCGGGCATCGTCAGGCGCATTCAGCGGGTTGGCAGGTGGATGGGCACGGTGCAACATGCCGTTAATGTAGCCAAAAAATCAAACGAATGTTTGAAACGATCGTTTGATGTTTCCCGCGTTCGCCGTCGTTTACGCGCCGCTGACGTTGGGACCTTGTGTCGTGGCGTAGCTGCGCGTCAGTCGCCGACACCAGGGTCGGGGGATCACTGGCATCGGGCCACGTTCCTTCCAGTACCAGCCACTCAGCGAAGACCGAAGTAACTGAGCAAAAACAGAATGATCACGACGAGTCCGACGAGCCAAATGATTCTGTTCATATGCGCTTACCAAGAAGTTAGACGGTGGTCTATGGTAATCGTCGGTTCACCACTTCAAGGCGCGGGCGCAACGGGTCGCGGGCTGGGTCGCGGCACCGCCCCTGCGAAGATGCAATACCCAAGGCCATCTGCTCTTTACGCCTGAGTTCCGCCATGCCCTCTTGTTCACGTTGTCAACTGCGCCAAGCCGCTAGCCAACGCGGCGGTCTTGTCGGTCCGAAATCGCACACGAGTGACCATCGGTTTTTTTTCTGTCGGCCGCGCGGGCGCGTGCCGCGTTAGACCGGAGCACGCGCCCGTTTCCGTGGCACGCTGGAGACCCATCATGAATTTGCCCTCACTGCCCTCACTGCCCTCACTGCCCTCACTGTCCTCACTGATGTCCGTACTCACCGTCGCGCTGGCGGCGGCTTTGCCACTCACCGTGGGCACGTCTGCCCACGCACAAACGGTCGTCCCGGCCGTCCCGACCGTTACCGCCGACAGCTTCGGCGTCGAACAGGTCAGCGCCTTGACACCCGGCACCGAGTTGGCCTTCAGGCTCTCGGCCACGCCAGGGTCCGAAGTCACCTTGCAGATCGGCGGCGCTTCCGCTGGTGTGCGCCTCAACGAGGTCCGGCCCGGCATGTACGAAGGCGACTACACCGTTCGCACGCGTGACCGGCTGACGGCGACCAGCCTGGTGACGGCTCGCATCGCGCGCGATGGCCGCGTGATGAATGCCACGCTGGATCAGTCGCTGCTGCGCGGCGCGCCCAGCCCGGTGCAGACGGCGCGCATAGGGGCCTTCACGGTCAATGCGCCGGAGCAAATCCGCCCTGGCGATGAGCTGAATTTCTCCCTCTCGGGTGTGCCCGGCGGCACGGCCCGGGTGGCCGTCGAGGGCATCAACACCAGCATGCCCCTGAGCGAAGTCAGCCGCGGCTTGTACGAGGGCAGCTACACCGTGTCCCGCAAGGACCGCCTGCGTGGCAACCTGGCCGCCACGGGATTCCTGAAAGTCGGACAGAAGGAGACGAACCGGCGCTTCGTTCGTGACCAGGTGGCGGTCACAGACACCTACGGCTGCGACGGCCGCGACGGCCGCGATGCCCGCCGCGCCGACATGGTCGGTGCAACTTGTGGCGTCGTCACGGCCGTCGGCAAAACCGAGATCGACGACGAGGACTCGCGCAATGTGCTGGGCACCGTCGCCGGCGGCGTGATCGGCGCCGTGATCGGCAACCAGGTGGGCGGCGGTTCGGGCAAGGACATCGCCCGCGTTGTCGGCGCTGTCGGCGGTGCCTATGCGGGCAACCGCATCCAGAACGCCAGGGAGAAGACCAAGGTGTACCGCGTCACGGTCCAGCTGGAAGACGGCGGCACCAAGAACTTCGACCACGCGGTGGACCCGATGCTGCTGGTGGGTGCGCGCGTGAAAGTAGTCAATGGCGCCATCGTGCGCCGCTGAGCAGGAGACTTCCGATGAATCGCAGCTGGGCTCAACGCCGCTGATTTCGCTGCTCGTCGGAGTCACCCGCACCATGGCAACAACCGCTGTGCGCCCATCACCCGGTGGCGGACACCTTTTTGCCCAGAACCCGGCCGTTCACCAGGTTGAAGGCTGCGCGCGGAATGTGGCAGAAGAGCATCGCAGCCACCGGGTCAACCTCTGAGCCGGCCAGGCCGAATGCCAGGCGACAGGCACGATCAATCGGCCGGCCGGTCCAGCAACCACACCAGCGCTTCGATCTCGGCGCCGTTCTTGTTGCCGCGGAACACCGTCTGCTGCTGCGGCACGAAGCCGACGTTGCGGAACAAGTCGTGGTAGCTGCCGATGACCCAGGGCTTGAGCAGCCAGTCATCGACACCGCCGCAGGTGTTGGCCAGCAGCAGGCGGCCGCCCGGGCGCGTGCCCTCGTACAAGCAGCGCGCAAACCACGCCACGTTGAAAAAGGGGTAGAGCCAGCCCAGGTAGCACAGCGTTTCGGCGCAGACGATCAAGTCCCAATTGCCTTCGCGCAGCCCGCTTTCCCATTCCATCGCGTTGGCGAGTTGGTAGGTGACGTTGGGTTGCGCGTTGCGCTCCTGCGCCAAGGCGATGGCCGGCTGCGCGATGTCGATGCCCAGCACCGACTCGCAGCGCGGCGCCAAGCGGCGCGTGAAGGCGCCGGCCGCGCAGCCGATCTCCAGCGTGCGGCCGTACTTCAGGCCCGGGCCGCGGTCGGCATCGAGCAGGGCAATCTGCGCCTCGTACTTGGCGCGCTCGAAGGGGTTGGCCTCGAGGTCCCAGGGGTCGCCGCCGGCCCACAGCTTGTCGAACCAGACGCGGGCGTCGACATCGGTCTTTTCGCGGTCTATGGTGGGCATGGTCGTCTCCGGTCAGGGTGTTGTGGCGGCAGGAATGGCCGGCGGTGAGGGCGCGGCTGGGGCCAGAGCCTGTTCGACGAGACGCGCCAGCACCTGGCGCGAATCGAAGTGTGATTCGATCACGGCGCGTGCCGATCCGACGTGGCGATCGTAGTGGGCGTCGACCTCGGCCACGGCGGCCACGGCCTCGTCCAGCGTCGTGAAGGCCAGCAGGCCTTCGCCCGTGGGCAGGTGGCGCGAAAAGCCGGTGTCCTGCACGACGACAGGCCGGCCCAGCGCCATGTAGCTGGCGCTGCGTTCACTGAACCAGCCGCTGCCGCTGGCCACGTAGCCCTGCTTGGCGACGCTGAATTCGGCCTTGGACTGGCGCAGGTAGGCCTGGTAGTCCCAGGGGTCGCAGGTGATGGCCAGCGGGTCGGCGACAAGCCAGCCCAGTTCAGCGAGCCGGTTGTGCGGCGCGGTGGGGCCGCCCAGGGCCATCTCGAAGCGCGGGCCGCAACGGGCCGGCATGCTCAGCACGCGTTCCATTTCCTCGGACTTCATGCCGAAGCTGCGGCCGTTCCATTCGCGCACGTCGTAGCTGTCCCACAGCATCACGGTGGTGTAGCGGCCGTCGGGCCGGCCTGGCGCGGGCGCCCAGGCGTCGAGCAGCACAGGTTGACGCGTGGGCCGCCACGGCAGGCCGTCGTCGGGCATGGTGCAGCCGGGCAAGCCAAACGACTCGCCGAAGGTGAAGAAGGCAGTGTGCGATTCGGCGAACTGGCGGCGCGGCGCGTCGTTCAGGATGTCGACCTGCATGAACACCGGGTCGGTGTCGATCAGCACGCGGTGCGGAATCTGCGCCACCCAGGGTCGCAACGCGTTCACGCCCGACACGTTGAGCAGCAGGTCGGCATCGCGGCAGATGGCCGGCATATCGGCGCCGGCCGGGCCGTGCCAGCGGTTCTGCATGGCATCGAAGTAGGCCCAGCGCTGCCCCATGCCCATGCGCTCGAACACGCGCTGCGCATAGGCCAAGCCGTAGGACGGGTCGGCAGTGACGATCTGCTGTGCCGGGTCGTAGCAGGCGGCGTAGTCGTCGCTGTCTTCGAGGTACCAGACTTCGTGCCCCAGGTCGGCCAGGCCGCGCACGTACTGCAGGTGATGCCAGGTGGGCCCGGCCAGCGGGCCGCGCACGACATAGCCCATGACGACGATGCGCAGCGACGATGAACCGCGGGTCATGGGGTTGCCCTGGCAGACACAGCGAAATCGGCGAAAGTGCCCAACCGAACATCGCCGTGCGCCATCCGCGCTCGCACGCGCGGGTCGCAGAGCGTCTGGCACTCGATGTTGCGCTCGACGCGGTACATGGTGCCGCCCAAAGGGTCGTCTGCCGCCACCTGCCCAGGGTGGCAGGACAGTTCGGTGACGCCGCTATCGGGCAGCGAGTCGATCAATTCGATCAAGCGCTGCGGCGTGATGCCTTGCGGGTACGGCCCGCCCGTGTCGTCCTGGCCATAAAACCCGCCCACGTAGCGCAGGCCACCGTGTTCGCGCAGCGCCAGGTCGTGGCGGGCCGCAAATGCGCGCACCACGTCGCCCACGGGGGGCTTGCGGTGCACGTGCTGGTGGGTGTCGATGTGGTCGGGAGCGTGGCCGACGAGGCTGCAGAAGAGTTCGAACTGCCGTTCGATCTCGGCATCCACCGCCTCGGCATCGCCGGCACAGTGTTCGTACGTCCGCACCCAATCGCCGTCGCACAGCACGTGCTCCCACAGGTCGATGTGCAGACCCACGCCCAGCGACGGGTGCTGGCGCGCCCAGGTTGCGGCCTCTTCGGCGGCCGCGCCGTGCACCATCAGCGTGGTGCTGCTGACGATGCCGTGCAGGTGGGCCTGCACGATGCCGGCGTTGATGCCGGAAGTCAGCCCGAAGTCATCGGCGTTGACGATGAGATTCTTCATGCGCCGAGGTCCTTCAACAGCCTGGGCAGCACGACATCCGAGCTGAACCAGTCGTGCGCGATGGCCTTGGCCGCTTTGGCGTGGCGCGGATAGTCGGCATTGATGGCGCGAATGGCCTCGACAGCTTCCTCGGCGGTGTCGAAAGCGAACAGGCCCTCGCCCGTGGGCAGCACATCGGAAAACCCGGTGTCTTGTGTGACCACCGGCCGGCCCGCGCCCAGGTAGCAGGCGCTGCGCTCGCTGAACCACGCCGTGCGCGGCAGCACGTTGAACTCGCGCGCCACGGTGAACTCGGCGCGCGACGCCAGGATGTAGTCGCGGTAGGTGAAGGGGTCCATCGACAGCGCCGGACCGTTGGCGACGAGCCACCCGCCTTCCTGCAGACGCTGCCAGTGGTCTCGGTCCAGACTCGCCGCGCCGCGGATTTGATGCGGGTCTTGTTCGTCTGACGCGGCACCCTGATCTTTCAGCTCGGCTTCGCGGTCGGGGTTGTCCAGGTTGGTGGCCAGTTCCACGGTCTGGCCCGACAGCCGCGGCACGTCGATGAACTTCAGGAACTCATGGTGCTTGCTCCAGCGCAACGGGCGACCCTGGAAGACCTCGTCCTTGCCGTCCTGGCGCCAGTTGCCCACGGTGGTGAAGACATCGCGCGACGGCAATGGTGCGTCCCACAAATCCATCAGCACCGGCTGGCGCAGTCGCGCCGCCAGCCGTGGCAAGGGCGGCAGCGGGCTGCGTGGCGTGCCCAAGTTTTCGCCATAGGTGACCGTCAGGTCGTGTGCGCCGATGTGTTCCAGCGTGCGCGCGTCGCCTGCGGCATGACGCAATTCCTCGGTGACGGGGTCGGTGCCGAAATGCACCAGGCGGCCGCAGGCAAAGCCATCTTGCTGGATGCGCGTGGCGCCCGACACGTTGAAGACGAAGTCGGTGGCGGCCAGCCAGTCCGCCGCATCGGCGGCTGCCGGGCCGAGCCAGGCGCCGTCGCCCCAGCTGCGCCGATAGGCCCAACTCTCGCCCATGCCGAAGCGCGGCGTGATGCGGGCCAGGTAAGCCAGCGTGTAGGTCGCGTCGTCGACGCGTGTGCCTTGGGCTGCGTCGTAGGGCCAGGCCGAAGTCGTTTCGACATAGCGCACGTCGTGCCCCAGGCGCAGCAGCCCGGCGGCCAACTGCAGATGCATCCACGCCATGCCCGCGAACGGGTCGGCACCGACGGTGCCCAGGACGGCGATGCGGAGTTTTTGCATGCTCAACTCAACTGCGCTTCCGGCGCTTCAAGCGCCAGGCCGCGGTTGTCGAGCAAGGGCTCGGAAGCTTCCAGACTGGCCCGCGTCAGGCGTCCGTTTTCTACCGCGTAGACCACGTCGCAATGCGCCAGCGTGGCCAGGCGGTGGGCGACGATGAAGGTGGTGCGGCCGGCCATCAGGCGTTCCATGGCCTGGATGATGGACGCCTCGGTCTTCAAGTCGACGGAGCTGGTGGGCTCGTCCATGATGAGGATCGGCGCGTCCTTCAGGAAGGCGCGGGCCAGGGCGATGCGCTGGCGCTGGCCGCCGGACAACATCATCCCGCGCTCGCCCACCGGCGTGGCGTAACCCTCGGGCATGGCAGCGATGAAGTCGTGCGCGTCGGCCGCCTGCGCCGCGGCTTCGATCTGCGCCGGCGTCGCATCGGGCCGGCCATAGGCGATGTTTTCGCCGATCGAGGTGCTGAACAGCACCGGCTCTTGCAGCACGATGGCGAACTGGCGGCGCAGGTCGTCGAGCTTGATATCCCGCAGGTCGTGCCCGTCCAGCAGCAGCGTGCCGCCGGTGGGGTCCTGGAAGCGCGTGATGAGGTTCACCAGCGTGGTCTTGCCGGCACCCGTGCGCCCGACGATGCCCACGCGCGTGCCCGCCGGGATGTGCGCGCTGGCGCCGGCCAGCACCGACGAACCCGGCTTGTAGGCGTAATGCACGTCGCGCAATTCGATCTCGCCCCGCGCATGCGCCAGGGGCAAGGCGCCGGGGCGGTCCTTCACGTCGACCTGCTCGTCCAGCAGCGCGAAAGCCCGCTCCGCACCCGCCAGCGAACTCTGCAGCTCGGTGTACTTGTGCGTCAGCGATTCCAGCGGCGCGTACAGCTGCGTCAGGTAGGCCATCACCATGGTGAGCTGGCCGAGCGTGAGCTGCCCGGCCTGCACCTGGCGCGCGGCGATCCACAGCGCAGCCGCGCCGCCAGCAGCCAGCACCAGGGCTGTGCAGGTGTAGAAAACGACTTGCGCGCGCACGACCGACAGGTTGGCGTGCACCTCGTGGCCGGCACGGTCGAGGTAGCGCAGCTCTTCGCGTTCTTCCGCGCCGAAGGCCTTGACCACGCGCAGGCCGGCCAGCACTTCCTGCAGCACCGACGAGGTGGCGCTTTCCAGCTCTTTCTGGCGGTGCCAGCGTGCACGCACGGTGCGGCCAAAGGCGACCGTCAATATCCAGAGCGGTGGCGCCACCGCCATGGCGACGACGGCCAGTGCAGCGTCCATGCTCCACATCACGGCGAAGATGCCGACCAGCATGCCCACTGCCGTGAGCAGCGGTGCCAGGCCATACACCGCTACCCACTGCACGGCGCTGGCGTCGTACTGGATGCGGTACAGCGAATCCGCGATGCCGCGCTGGTCGTGGTAAGTCATCGACAAGCGCTGCGTGCGGCGGAACAGCTCGGCGCGGAAGCCCAGCACCACGCGCTCTCCGGTCCAGGTCTGCAGGATCCACGCACCGCCGCGCTGCGCCTGGCTGACCACGGCCAGCAAGATCACCAGGCCCACCGCCAGCGCCAGCATCGAACCCAGGCCATCGACGGGCATCCAGCCCGGCACCCACGGCTGCAGCCAGGCCGGCAGCGGCTGGCCGCCGATGACGTTGTCGACCGCGATCTTCAGTGGCAGCGGCGCCAGCAAGGCCAGCGGCACGGCCAGCAGGTCGACGATCACGATCAGCACCACCCAGCCGCGCCACGGGCGCAGGTGGGCGATCAGCCGGCGCAGCGTCTGCGCCGTGGGGGGCGTGGCAGTGCTCACGACGTTGTTTCGACGGTCGGAACGGCAGTGGCAGCGGCGGTGGCGGTGGCCGCGGGCAAGCCGGCGTCCTGGCGACCGAGCTCGTGCACCGCGCCGCGCCAACCCGCGCGCGCATGGGCCTGGTCGGCCTGGGTACGCCACACCAGCAAGGCCGCGGCCAAACCCAGCGCCGTGGCCGCCACCACTGCGCCGCCCAGCGCCGCGCCGAGTGCCAGCACGGCGCACACGGCCGTCGCGCCGGTGGCCAGAGACGGCGTGCGCAGCCGCGTGTGCAGACGCACCAGCTGCTTGCCGGCGCCGTGTTCTTCCAGCGCGAAACGCGCGCGCAGCGAACCCAGCACGCCGCCTCGCACGTCGAGATCCCATTCATCGGTGTTTCCACCCCGGGCGACGATAAAGCCACGCGAGCGCAGCGCGTCCTCGGCGCGCTCGACCCACGTCTCGGACGCGTGCCAGGTTTCGCTCCACACCTGCGTGGCTGCTGCAATGGGCACAGTCGCCGGTGCGGCGCTGGCGTCGCCGCGACGTCGCCAGGGCGTCAGCCCATGCTTGCGGCGGCCGATCAGCCGGGCCACCGGCTGCTGCAGATGCATGAAGAAGGTGATCAGCCGGCGCTGCCAGGCTTCACGCGCGTCGGCGGGCGCGACGGGGAAGCTGGCCCGCGCCGCCGCCAGTGCCGCCTGCGCCAGCGGCGCGGCCAGCGCCAGCAGGAACAGCGGCGCGAATGCAAAAAGGGGCGCCCAGGACAAGCCCAGCAACGTCATGGCGCCCAGGGCGGCCACGAGGTACCACCACTCGGGCATCAGCGGCAGCGTCAGCCAGGTCAACGGCGCGGGCGCGTACAGCGACTGGTAGGCCGCACTGCCCCACACGCCGCCATAGACGCTGGCGCGCGCCGCCGGAATCGGCAGCGTGAAGCCGCGCCCGTACAGCTGGCCGCCCCAGGCGATGTGGCCCAGCGTGTTGTAGCGCTCAGGCCATTTTTCTTCGAGCAGCGCCTCGGCACGGCCGTAGCCCTGCTGCTGCTTCCAATACATCGACAGCGAATTGCGCCGGTGGTGCCAGTCCATGGCGCCGGCATGAAAGCCGATGCGGCCGCCGCGCGCCTGCAGGCGCCAGCACAGGTCGACATCGTCGCCCGCGGCGCGGTAGCGGTGGTCGAAGCCGTCGATGGCAGCCAGCGCGTCGCGCCTGAAGGCCATGTTGCAGCCCGGCACGTGCTCCGCCCAGGTGTCGGTCAGCAACACCTGCACCGGGCCGCCGGGCGCGTTGGCGACACAGTCGGCGATGGCGCCGTCGCCGTGCGGCGCGATGTTGGGGCCGCCCACGCCGACCCAGTCACCCGTCATGAAGCGGTAAGCCAGGAAGTGCAGCCAGTGCGGGTCGGGGTAGGCGTCGTCGTCGATGTAGGCCACGATCTCGCCGCGCGCCTGCTGCCAGCCCAGGTTGCGCGCGGCAGACAGGCCGCGGTTGGGCGTGCTCGTCAGGCGCACGAAGTCGTACTCGGCGGCGATGGCCGCGGTGGCGTCTTTCGAGCCGTCGTCGATGACGATGATGTCCAGCCTCGGGTAGGCCAAACGTTTCAAGCCCTCGAGCGTGTCGCGGATGGTGCGCGCGCCGTTGCAACTGCAGACCACGACGCTGATCAGCGGCCAGGCCGTGTCGGCAGGAAAGGGCAGTTCGCGGAACGCCGCGGCCACCGCCGCCAATGCCGGTTTCGCGCTGCGGTCGCGACGCACCAGGCCAAAGTCCCAGTCCTCGATGTCGTGGCCGCCGCGGTGCCACTCGTCCGTCCAGGCGAACACGAAGGCCCCCGCGCAGCCCGCGGCGAAGGCCGTGCGCACCTGCCAGTCCAGGCTCTGCGCCTGTTTCCCCACACCGTTGCGGCGGCTGTCCAGGCCGATCTCGGCCATCAACAGCGGTTTCTCGCCGGCCAGGTTCTGCAGTCGGTCCAGATAGGGCTCTAAGGTCTCGCGGCTTTCAAGGTAGACGTTGAAGCTGACGATGTCCACGAAAGGCAGCTGCAGGTATTCCGTGGTCGGGAAGTTGACGTAGGTGACCAGCGCGCCCGGGTGCTCGGCTTTCACCGCGCGCACCAGCCGCGCCAGGAAGGCTTCGACCTGCTGCCGACCATGCCAGCGCACGATGGACGCGGGGATCTCGTTGCCCACCGCATAACACAATACCGCAGGGTGCCTGGCGCAGGCCCGCACACCCGCGCGCACGCGGCGCTCGATGTCGTCGGCGCGACTGCGGTCGTCGAGGAAAGCCACGTGCTGTTCCCACGGCAGCCCGACCATCACGCGCAGACCGTGGCGCGCCGCGGCGTCGAGCAGCCGACTCGGCGGTACGGTGTAGCAGCGCAGGCTGTTGATGCCGTGCTGGCGCATGGCCGCGAAGTCGACTGCCAGCGTGGTGTCGTCCGGGTAGTCGTTGCCCAACACCTCGGGGTCCGCGCCAGACCGAAACGTGCCGTAGGTAACGCCGCGCAAGTACAGCTTGACGTCGCCGGCGAACAAAAACTTGCCTCCGACGCGCACCGGCACGGCCACCGGCGGATCGACCTGCGCAGCGCGTGCGAGCGTGGCCAGGGCTGCCGGCGTGACGCCCGCCGGCAGATCGGCAATTCCGGTGTTCACACCGCGCCGGCCGCGACCGCTTCGGCCTGCTGCAGCACTGCCAGCTGGGCAAGTTGCTGCGCCTGGGTCTGCCGGTGCCAGCCGGTGGCCGTGCGCACGATGGTTTCCAGGTCGGACCACGCCGGCTGCCAACCCAGCAGCGCCTTGGCGCGGCCCGGTGCCGCCACCAGCGCCGGCGGGTCGCCCGCACGGCGCGGCGCGTCGGTGCGCGGCACCTTCAGGCCAGTGACGCGCTCGACCATGGCGATCACGTCGCGCACCGAGTGTCCGCGGCCGGTGCCCAGGTTCAGCGCTGCACTGGCGCCACCTTGCTCCAGGTAGGCCAGCGCGCGCACGTGCGCGTCGGCCAGGTCGGTGACGTGTATGTAATCGCGCACCGCCGTGCCGTCGGGCGTGTCGTAATCGGTGCCCATCACCTTCAGCGGCGGCGCCAGGCCCAGGGCGGCGTCGATGGCCAGCGGCACCAGGTGCGTTTCGGGGTCGTGGCGCTCGCCCAGGTCACCGGCGGCGTCGGCGCCGGCGGCATTGAAGTAGCGCAAGGCGATGGACCTCAGGCCGTGCGCCACGCCATGCCAGTGCAGGGCGCGTTCGACCATCAGCTTGGATTCACCATAGGGGTTGACCGGGCGCTGCGGCGTGTCTTCGGTGATCGGCACCACATCAGGGATGCCGTAGGTGGCGCAGGTGGACGAGAACACCAGGCGGCGCGCGCCGGTGGCATGCATCGCATCCAGCAGGTTCAGCGAGCAGGTGACGTTGTTGTGGAAGTAGCGGCCGGGGTCGACCATCGACTCGCCCACATAGGCATAGGCCGCGAAGTGCACGACGGCCGAGACCCTGTGCTCGCGCAACACTCGTTCCAGCGTGCGGCGGTCGCCGAGGTCGGCCTCGACCAGCGGGCCCCAGCGCACGGCGTCGCGGTGGCCATAGACCAGGTTGTCCAGCGTGACCGGCACGTACCCCGCGGCGGCCAGAGCCTTGCAGGTGTGGCTGCCGATGTAGCCCGCGCCGCCGGGCACGAGCACGCTTCTTTCGTCCAGGGTGGGCAGGCTCATCGCAAGTTCAACCAAAGGACAGTTGCGACAGCTGCGGCAGCTTCCTGTGGTCTTCGGCGGCGGCGCGCGTACGCGACGGTGTGCCCAGCCGCTGCTCGAAGTGGGCGATGGTCCTTTCCAGCCCGGCGTCCAGCGACACCGTGGGCTGCCAGCCCAGCGCGGCGCGCGCCAGGGTGATGTCGGGCTTGCGGCGCTTCGGGTCGTCCGAGGGCAGCGTCTTGTGGACGAGGCGTGAACGCGAGCCGGTCAGGCGCAGCACCTTTTCGGCCAGTTCGATCATCGTGAACTCGTGCGGGTTGCCGATGTTGACCGGCCCGGTCATCGCTTCTTCGGTGTTCATCAGCCGCACGAAGCCTTCGATCATGTCGTCGGCATAGCAGAACGACCGCGTCTGCGAGCCGTCGCCATACAGCGTGATGGGCTCGCCGGTGAGCGCCTGGACGATGAAGTTGGACACCACGCGGCCGTCCTGCGGGTGCATGCGCGGGCCGTAGGTGTTGAAGATGCGCACGACCTTGATCGACACGCCGTGCTGGCGGTGGTAGTCGAAGTACAGCGTTTCGGCAGCGCGCTTGCCTTCGTCGTAGCACGACCGCACGCCGTGCGGGTTGACGTTGCCCCAGTAGCCTTCGGGCTGCGGGTGCACCAATGGGTCGCCGTAGACCTCGCTGGTGGAAGCGAGAAAACACCGGGCGCCGGTACGCTTGGCGATGCCCAGCAGGTTCAGCGAGCCGATGACGCTGGTCTTGAGCGTGTGAATCGGGTCGGCCTGGTAGTGCGGCGGCGAGGCCGGGCAAGCCAGGTTGTAGATCTGGTCGACGCCTTCGGGGAACAGCGGCTGCGTGATGTCGTGCTCGACGAACTCGAAGCGCGGGTTTTCAGTCAGGTGGGCGATGTTGGCGCGACTGCCGGTCGACAGGTTGTCGACGCACAGCACGCTGTGGCCCTGCTTGAGCAGACGTTCGCACAGGTGCGAGCCCAGGAAACCGGCGCCGCCGGCAACGAGTATGCGGTGGGACTTCATGTGCGCGCGCCGGCTGGAACCGGTCAAAGTTAAGCTAAGCCCGGCGATAGAGCAAGAACTGCGCCAGTGGAAGGGCTTGATCGGCCACCAGGCATTGACCGAACATCATCACGGTGTCACCGACCGTGAAAACTTTGTTCGTCGGCTCTCAACGCAGCCGCGTAACAATTGGTGGACAGAAAGTCCCGGGTTTTTGCAATCGCCGGTCCGCTGCGCCCGGCGGCGGCGTCACTGCACTGGCGCGGGCGGCTGCGCAGCGCTGGCGTACAGGGCGACCAGGGCCAGCAGGTTCTCTTCGGAGAAGGGTTTACCCAGGTAGTGGTCGACACCCAGCTCGACGGCAAAGTCACGGTGTTTCTGGGCGATGCGCGAGGTGATCATCACCACCGGCAGGCCGGCCAGCCGCGGCTCGGCGCGCACGTTGCGCAACAGATCGAAGCCGTCCATGCGCGGCATCTCGATGTCGGTCAGCAGCACCGCCGGGCGCTCCTCGGCCAGCCGGGCCAGCGCTTCCACGCCGTCCTTGGCCAGGGTGACGCGGTAGCCCTCGCGCGCAAGAAGCCGTTGCGTGACACGCCGCACCGTCAGGGAATCGTCCACCACCAGCACCAGCGGCGCTTTCTGCACCGGCTGGGCCGAATCAGGCAGGGCCGACGGCGCCTGCTGCATGCGCAGGCGGGCTGACTCACCGTACACCGCAGCCAGGGCCACCGGGTTGTAGATCAGCGCCACGCTGCCGGTCGACAACAGGGTGACGCCCGCCAGGCCCGGCATGCGCGACAACTGCGGGCCGACGTTCTTGACCACCACTTCCTGGTTGCCCACGACGTCGTCGACGTGGAGCGCCACGCGTTGCGCGGCGCTGCGGACCACGACCACCGCCTGGGTGCGGCTGTCGCTGCCGGCGCCCTCGCCGCGGCTGCCCGCGGCCAGCAGCGCGGCCATCCAGAAGAAGGGCACGGCCTCGCCGTTGAAGTCGTAAGCACCGCTGGCGTACGCGACGTCCACCTCGGCGCCGCCGACCCGGCGCACGACCTCCACCAGCGACGACGGCACCGCGATGTGCAGGCCGCCACAACGCAGCATCACCACCTGCGTCACCGCCGTGGTCAACGGCAGCAGCAGCCTGAACTGGGTGCCCTGCCCGGCCTTGGTCGCGGTTTCGATGCGCCCGCCCATGGCATTGACATCGGCGCGCACCACGTCCATGCCGACGCCGCGGCCGGCGAGTTCGGTGACGCTGTCTGCCGTGCTGAAGCCGGGGCTGAAGATCAGCCGCGTCAAATCTGCATCGGTGACGGACTGGTCGGGCTGGATCAGCCCGCGCTCGATGCCGCGCTGCCTGATCCGCGGCAGGTCCAGCCCGGCACCGTCGTCCGCAAACTCGACCGCCACTTCGTTGCCCGCCTGCGCCACGGTCACCGTGATACGCCCGCCGGCTTCCTTGCCGGCAGCGGTGCGGTGCTCGGGCGGCTCGATGCCGTGCGCCACGCTGTTGCGAAGCAGGTGCTCGAAGGGGCCGGTCATGCGGTCGAGCACGCCGCGGTCGATTTCGATGGCGCCACCGACGATGTCCAGCCGCACCTGCTTGCCGGTGTCCTTGGACGCCTGGCGCACCGTGCGGTAGAAGCGGTCGGCCATGCTCTCGAACTCGACCATGCGCGTGCGCAGCAGGTCGTCCTGCAGCTCGCGCGTCAGCCGGGCCTGCGCGGCCAGCTGGTCCTCGGTCGATTGCAGCGTGCGCTGCAGGCCGCGCTGCAGTGTGCCGACGTCGTTGACCGACTCGGCCATGAAACGGGTGAGTTCCTGGAAGCGCGTGAAGCGGTCCATTTCCAGCGGGTCGAAGGCCTGGGCCGCGGCCTTGGCGGCTTCGAGCCGGGTGCTGATCTGGGTTTCCGCCTGCAGCTCGATGTCGCGCAACTGGCGCCGCATGCGGTCCAGGCTGTCGCCCAGCTCGGCCAAATTGCCCTGCAGCTGGCGCACGTCGGCATCGATGCGGGCGCGTGTGATGCTGACTTCGCCGGCCTGGTTGACCAGCCGGTCGAGCAGGCCGGCGCGCACGCGAACCGAGGCCACGCCGACAGCCTGGCGTTCGACGACCGCCGCCGGCACCGTGTCGCCCGTGGTGAAGCGCTGCCAGGCAATCCGCCCCACGCCGGCTGCGCCAGGCGCAGCGGCTGCCGCTACGGACAACGCAGCCGCCGCTGCGCTGTGTACGGGGGCGGCTGCCCGCACCTTCGGCGCGGGCTCGGCCCGGGCCGTTGCAGCCACGACGGGCAGGATCGCGGCACCTGTGGCTGCTTCGTTCGCCGCACGCACGGCCTCAAAGGTGGCCTGCATCGCGTCTGCGCGGGCCAGCAGGCGTTCGATGTCGGCAGCCTGCACGTCGCCCAACGACAACTGGTGCTCGATGGCCGTCTCCAGCCGGTGCGCCATTTCGCCCAGCCGCATGGCGCCGGCCAGGCGGGCGCCGCCCTTGAAGGTGTGCAGGGTACGCATGCAGGCCGACGCCGACGCCGCCGCGGCCTGCCCCGGCTGGTCGTGCCATTCATGAAGCCGGGTTTGCAACTGCAGAAGCAACTCGCTGGCCTCTTCGTCAAAGATCGGGAACAGTTCGAGGTCGATGTCGTCGACCGCGTCGATGTCGAGGTCGATATCGAGATCGTCGTCGTACGTCGCGGTGCGGGGGCCGGGGCTGGCCGGCAGGGACAAGAAGCGCAGCGGCGGCTGCGGCGGCGGCTGCGGCTGTGGCGGCAACGCCAGCAACGCGGCGGCCGACGTGCTGGCCAGCATCGCGTCGGCCAGCATGTCCGACTCGCTGTCGGGCTGGCTGGGTGCGGGCAGGCGCTCGTGCTCGGCCAGTCGATCCATCAAGCCGGGCTGCACCGAACGCAGGAAACCCGCGGCAAACTGATGCAGAAGGCGACGGATCTCTTCGGCTGCGTCGGTGAACAACGCGGGCTCGCTTGGTTGCCCCGGTCCGGCGTGGTTGGACCGCAGCAGCGCATGTTCCAACGCACGGGCCAGTGCCGACAGCTCCGTGTAGCCCACCGTGGCGGAGTTGCCCGCCAGCGAATGAGCCAGCACGGCGCTGGCGGCTGGCACGGGGTGGCGTTTGTATTCCAGCGCCCACTCGGCCAGTTCGATGCCCAGGCGGCGCGACAGCTCGTCGGCCTCGTTCAGGAAAATGTTGAACAGCGGAATGCCGATGCGCAGCGGTCCGATGACACGAACCTGGTCTTCGCCGGACGGGTCGGCATCGGGCTCGGGCTCGGGCTCGGGCTGGGGCTGGGGCTGGGGCTGGGATGGCGATTCGAGAGCCGTGATTACGGGCTCGATTTCAGGCACGGCCACGGGCTCGGCGGGCGGCAGGTCTTGCGCGAGCCCGCGCGCCGGCAACACCTGCGTGAGCTCCATCGCCGAGGGCGTGTCGTCTGGAACGAAATCAACCAGCGGCAGCGTGGCAGGCGCGACGAGCGCGGCCTCGTCCCTGAAGTCGTCCAGGTCGGCCAGGTCGAACTCGAAGTGCAGCGCGTCGGCAACCACCGCTGGCGGCAGCGCGGGCGGCGCTGGCAGTGCTGGCGGAGCCTCGATCGGCGGCAGACCCAGGTCCAGGTCGGGCAGGCCGAGGTCGAGGTCTGCGGCACTGGGCAGGTCGGGAATGCGGTCGGTCAGCGACAGCGCGCGGTGGGCCGCGGCAGCTGCCGGGGTTTCGGCGACCGGATCGAAGTCGAGCACGAAGTCGGCGCCTGCCGGCTCGGCGGTGGTGACGGAGTCCGCATGGCCGACGATGGGCAACAGCACACCCTGCAGCCGCAGCGCGTCGGCGGCCAGGGTGACCGGGCCGCTGGCGTGGCCTTCGTCCGCACCCGAGGCCAGGGCCTGGGTCCACACGCCGAAGTAGTCCAGCGCCTCGCCCGTGAACTGGCGCAGCGGCACATCCATGTGCGTGGCCTGGGCCAGCCGGAAGTTGTAGAGCTGCTCGCAAGACCAGGCAGCGTCGCCGAAGTCGCGCAACCCGATCATCCGGGCACTGCCCTTGAGGGTGTGGAAAGCGCGCCGCATCGAATTCATGTCGGCGGCGTGATCGGGGGCGTCCTCCAGGCGGGCCAGGCAGACCCGCGCGTCGGCCACGACCTCCAATGCCTCGTCGACGAAGATGCCCCGCATCTCGGCGTCGTCTTCCAGACCCGTCGGGCCGGGGGCCAGGCTGGCCGCGCCGGGCGGGGGCGCGGGTGGAGGTGAAGGTGGGGGCGGCAGCAAACCACGCGCTGGCAGGAGGATGGTCTTGGGTTCCTCGCCGAGTCCAGCAAATGCAGACACCCGCTCGCTCTGGCCCATCACGGCGCTCAGTGAGCCGGTGGCAGGGTCGTAGCGGAACAGCGAATTGGCCAGCGCGGGCTGCACGCTGAGCATGTCGATGAGAAAGCTCAGCGCGCCCAGGTTGTCGGCCAAGCGGTCGAAGGTGCCGGTCTGGATGGCCCGCTGCGGGTCGACCTCGGTCTGGGCCAGGGCCTCGACGTCGTCGCGCAGGTGCAGCACGGCCCGCGACGCCTGGTCCATGCCCAGCACCGTCAACACCCCCCGCATGGCCTGCAGCTGGCCGGATACCGGGATCAGCAAGGCGCGCTGGGCCGGATCGCGGAAGTACAGGTCGATCTGCTTTTCCACCTCGGACAACGAGGCACGCAGTTCCTGCACCACGCTGCCCATCGTCTGGCGGTCGGACACGCGGCGGTACAGGTCCTCCATCCAGCCCTGCATGGGCTGCGGCTCGCCACCCTCGCGGACATGGTCGATGCGCTGGCCCAGTTGCTGCAAGCGGCCCGGCAGGTCGGGGTCGTCCAGGTTGCCGTCCTCGAGCGATGCATCCAGGTAGAGCATGCTGGTGGCCACTTCCATGGCCAGCGGCGCGGGCGGCGCCACGTCGGCATTCGCAGCGTCGACATTCGCAGCGTCGGTCATGACAGCCTGCAGGGAATGCGACAGCACGGCGCCCGCCGGGAACAGGCGCTGCAGGGAATCGCCGACCAAAGAAAACTGTTCGGCCAGGCCGGGCAGGCGAAACAACTCGCCGCCGCAAGCTGCGGACCAGGCCTCGGTGGCCGCCGCCACGCGCTTGCGGGCCAGCGCCACCTGGGCCGGGTCGAAGCGCCCCAGGCTCGGGGTCTCGTAATCGTTGCTGGCGTGGTCGTCGAGCTGCCAGGCATGGCGCACCGCGTCCAGGCGCGGCGCCGATACCGGGTCGGTCGCGGTCTTGGCATGGGCGCAGAAGAAAAGCATGTCCTGCGCCAGCCGGTCCGACACCTCGTGGCCGCCGCCCACCCCTGCGCGCAGCTGCGCCAGCAGGCGCGATGCGATGCGCTTGTTGAACGCATCGCTGGCCAGCAGGCCGCGCGCCTGGGCCTCGAAGACAGCGGCGGCCAGGTACCAGAATGTCGCCAACCTGCCAACGGCCCCGTCGTGCGCCGACGCCCGTGCGCCGGCACCCAGGTCGGCGCACAGATCGCTCATGCGCGCCAGCAAGCCGGGCTCGGATTGGCGCATCAGCGGCAGGACCAGCGACTCCATGTCGCTGCGCGCATCGTCGTCGGCCGCACGCGGCGTGGCCGCGGCGTCGGCGGGCAGGGTTTCCCAGCGCCAGTCCTGCCGCCACAAGTCGGCCGGGTGCACCCGCTCCGCGCCGGCCAATTGCTGCACGGCGCGGTACTGCGGAAACAGCTGCACGGGCGACACGGGCTTGCCGGCGAGCTGGCGGGCCAGATAGTCGAGCAGCGCGAACGACACCTGTTCGATCGCGGCGAGGGCCGCTGCATCGGCCAGCACCGGGCGCACCACCATGCGTTGCACCGCGGCCTCGCTGGCCCGCAGCACGCGCGCCACCTCGGGCAGGCCGACCAGTTCGAGCGCGCCCACGCCCTGGTGCAACTGGGCGCGCGCCGTGCGCAGCACCGACGGGTCGACCGCGTCGACATCGGACTGACCGATGGCATCGGCTTCGCGCCGGTAGCGCCGCAGGGCCCGATTGGCCGTTTCCAGCGACCGTCGCAACTCGCCGTAGACCCAGGCCAGCGGGCTCAGGTCATCGGCCGAACCGGCGCCAGGCGGCAGGCCGGGTTCAATGGGAGCGGAGAGCGTGTCGATCGACATCGCCTCAGCTGACCTTGAAGCGCGCGACCGAGGCACGCAGCTCTTCGGCCGTGCGCGACAGTTCGCGCACCATCTGCGCGGTCGACCGGGTGCCGTCCGAGGTCTGCTCGGTGACGTTGAAGATGTGCTGGATGTTGGCGGCCACCACGTTGGCCGATTCGGCTTCGCTGAGCGCCTCGGCCGAGATGCGTTCGATCAGGCCCGACAGTTCGCGCGTGACGCGGTCGATGTCGCCCAGCGCGGTGCCCGCCGCGTCGGACAGCCGTGCGCCTTCGACGACGCCCTGGGTCGAACGCTCCATGGCGGCCACGGCGTCCTGCGTGTCGGCCTGGATGGTGCGCACGATGGCAGCGATCTGTCGCGTCGCGTCGCCCGAACGCTCGGCCAGGCGCTGCACTTCCTCGGCCACCACCGAGAACCCCCGGCCCGCCTCGCCGGCCGACGCGGCCTGGATCGCGGCGTTGAGCGCCAGCACGTTGGTCTGCTCGGTGATGTCGCTGATCAGCTCGGTGATCTCGCCGATCTCCTGCGACGATTCGCCCAGGCGCTTGATGCGCTTGGATGTGTCCTGGATCTGGTCGCGGATGGAGTTCATGCCGCCGATGGTGTTGTTCACCGCGGCCAGGCCGCTCTCGGCCGCCTGCAGCGACTGCCGCGCCACCTGGGCCGTCTGCTGCGCCTGCGCCGACACGTCGTTGATGCGCCCGGCCATTTGCAGCACCGACTCGCCGGTGTCGCGGATCTCCCGCAGCTGCTCGGTCGACGCGGCCAGCAGTTCGGTCGAGGTCTGCTCGATTTGTCCGGTGGTATCGGTCACGCGCGCCACCGTGCTCTGCACCTGCTCGACCAGCGTGCGCAGTTCTTCCACGGTGTAGTTCACCGAATCGGCGATGGCGCCGGTGATGTCCTCGGTCACCGTGGCCTGCTGCGTCAGGTCGCCTTCGGCCACGGTCTGCAATTCGTTCATGAGGCGAAGAATGGCCGCCTGGTTGGCGTCGTTGACGCGCTTGGCCTCGCTTTCCTGGCGTTCGGCTTCTTTGCGCTGCAGGTCGGCCACGCTGGACCGAGCCAACTGGTCGCGCACAAACAGGCGCAGCAGGCCAAAGGCACCCAAGCCCAGGACCAACGCCGACAACAGCGCCGCGCCCAGGCGCCAGCCCCCCAGGCTGCCTTGTTCGGTCAGGCCGGCTTCCAGCGTGCCCAGGCCGCGTCGCAGCGGATCGCTGTCGGCGATGACGGCCGATTGCGCGTCGCGCGAGGCCACCAGCGCAGGCAGGTTGCCCAGAATGGCGCGCGCCGACTTTTTCATGTCGTCGTGTTTGGTCAGCAGCTGCTGCACACGCTCGCGCTGTTGAGGTTCACGCGTACCGGGCAGACGCAACTCGGCATTGCCGGCCAGCACACCCTGGGCCAGGTCACCAAACGTACCCAGGTCGCGCCCCAGCAGAAAACCGGCGTCGGCGCTCACGCCCTCGAAGGTCAGGAACTCATTGGCGTTGCGTGAGATGCGCTGCGTCAACATGGCCATTTGGCCCAGCACGGCCATCTCGGCGGCCGGCGCGCCGGCCTGCTGTTTCAGCGACGACAGGTTCTCCACGCTGTCAAGCAGTTCGGCCGCCTGGCGGTTGATGGCGCGCAACGCAGCGCCGGCCTCGATCAGCGTTTGTTGCTGACTGAGCACCACGGCGGCGTTTTTCTCGGCCTTGGGAGCTGCAGTTTTGGGCGCTGCGGCGCTCACCGGCGCGCTGGCAGCACCGGCGCCAATGAGGGCCGGTTGGCCGTCGGCGCTGGGTGCGCCGGGGGCGTCGTCGAAGAAGCCGTAGCCCAGTTCGGCGCTTGGCGCGGTGA
>ENA-OFCE01000083-OFCE01000083.1-metagenomes-genome-assembly--contig:-NODE-83-length-72838-cov-5.858580_pt1 | contig 72838 bp, 65 predicted proteins | sample MGYA00153388_OFCE01 | MGnify analysis MGYA00153388
GCTGCGAGATTGCCAACTGGCGCTGGGCAGGCGTACCGTTTTACATTCGCACCGGAAAGCGTCTGGCCGGGCGAAGTGCCTACATTGAAGTCAACTTCAGGCCGGCACCACATGCCATATACAAGTCACCACTGGGCGCGGGTAACCGGTTGGTGATCCATTTGCAGCCCAAAGACGGGCTGGAGTTGCACCTGTTTGCACAGGGCCAGCAAAACCGCATGACATCAAACACGCTAGCGCCAGTACAGCTGGATTTGGATTTTGACAAGCGCTTTGGCTCCGAGCGGGTGGGCGCCTATGAGCGGCTGCTGCTGGACGTGATTGACGGACGCTTGAATCTGTTTGTGCGCAGCGATGAGCAAGAAGAAGCCTGGCGTTGGGTAGAACCCATCATGCGAAACTGGGCGGCTGATGCCGAAGGGCCAAGGCCGTATGCGGCGGGAACATGGGGGCCAAGCTCATCCAGTGCCATGATTGCAAGGGACGGATACTGCTGGAGCGAAGAATGTTAGACCGTATTAAAGCTTCCCTGCCCTCACTCGCCCCGGCCGAGCAGCGAGTTGGCAAACTCGTCCTGGCAGACCCGCGCGCTTTTGCGAATCTGCCCATCACCGAGCTGGCGGATCGCGCGCATGTCAGCAAGCCGACCGTGGTGCGCTTTTGCCGCAGCGTGGGGTACGACGGTTTGAGCGACTTCAAACTCAAGCTGGCGGGCAGTGTCAGTGAAGGCGTGCCATTTGTTCACCGCAGCGTGGATGTGGACGACAAAACCAGCGACGTGATGGTCAAGGTGATTGACAACACGGTGGCGGCATTTTTAAAGTACCGCAATGACGCATCGTCATTCGCCATTCAAAAAGCGACTGACGCACTGGCTGCAACAACCGCCAGCGGCAACAGGATTGAATTTTTTGGCGTCGGCAACTCAGGCATCGTGGCGCAGGACGCACAGCACAAGTTTTTTCGTTTGGGCGTACACACCATCGCCTACAGCGACGGCCACATGCAAGTCATGAGCGCAACAATGCTGGGGCCGGGCGACTGCGTGGTGGTTATCTCAAACTCGGGCCGCACGCGCGACTTGATGGACGCCTGTGATGTCGCCCGTAAAAACGGAGCAACCACCATTGTCATCACTGCCAGCGGTTCGCCTCTGGCGTCAGCGGGGCACATCCACTTGGCAGCGGACCACCCCGAAGGCTATGACCGGTACAGCCCTATGGTGTCACGGCTGCTTCATTTGATGATCATAGATATTTTGGCGACATGTTTGGCGCTGCGCATTGGCGGCAAGCTGCAGCCGCTGCTCAAGGAAATGAAGAATAATTTGCGTAACAAGCGCTATGCCTGATAGTTATATCAAATAGACCTGTAGCGCAATAAAATCGGGCGCAGGCAGTTACTTAATCAATAGCTTACAAACTATTCTCACACTGTGGCGACCCTACTGATACACGTCGCGTCGGTTTCCGCGTCTTACGATCAAAACGACTATCCGCTGGTCTTCAATGCTGCTAATCAAACGATAGCCGCCCACCCGATATTTCTAAAAGCTTCCAGGCTTCGCGCCAGTCAATACTTCGCCAACGCTTCGAGGGTCATCAAGTTTAGAAAGCCGTTCGTAAACGAAAGCCAAAATCCGCCGAGCTACCTGCGGGTCAAGCTTGCCGAGTTCGCGCTCAGCAGTGCGTTCTAACTCAATGATCCATGCCATAGCGCTTCATCACAGTCTCCAAGCTCACTGTTTCACTGCGTCCGGCCCTGATATCTATCAAACGTTGCTCCGCAAGATACAAATCTTCCAAATCATCAAGCCCGTTGGTTATCAACTCACGCAGGTAGTACGCCTTGCTGCGTCCTGTCATTTGCGCCAACCTATCCAGCCGTTGTTCAGCAGCTGGTTCCAGCCGTATTGAGGTTGCCATACATTCCTCCTAATTAAATACAATAAATACAACGGTCAGTTGTATCCAACCATCAAGGTTTCGACGTCAGCTTCAACAGCCCGTAATAGGCTTTAGCTGTGCTTTTGGTGTTGTCGGTATCCGTCATGATGGAAATGCTGGTCAACGCCCCCGGCGCTTCACCGAAAGCTTGTTCGAAGTCACGCTTTACGTCCCGCTCGTAGTACAGCCAGCGATTGAGTTTGGCCGGGCCTGACTCGAGTGGAAGTTTGCGAATCCTGTCGGTACGGGGGTTCTCTATTACCGTGCCAGGAGGACACAAGTTGCACCACACGTACATCAGGGTTGCGTACGGTAGCGCGTCACCCGTCAGCAGCTGCGCCAGCTCTGAAAGCATCGCGTTTTTTGCTGAAAACTTGGAGCGGTCGCCATCGAAGGCCAACACAATGCGCACGGGTGAATCGTCAAACTCTCTATCGGCCAGATCAGCGTATTCAATCAAGTCAGGCAGCTTCCACGAAAAATTGAGCTGCCCCAACTGGTCGGGCTCAACACGCACCACCCGGCGAAGCATGCTGGCAGAGCCGTTCGCCGCCGCTGACATTGCAGCCCGACCGTCCAGCAGCTGGTAGTTGAACTCGCTCGGTTTTTTACCTGGTAACCGGTAATGCCGCCAATCGGTAGCGCCCGGCGCAGCCAAAGATGCCACTGCCCAAGGGCTTGCCACCAATGCGCTGCCGTGTTGGGGTGCCTTGTCAGCTGCTGGTTCAAGCACCGATTTGGCCGATTTGGGTGAGGCACAAGCACCGAGTAGCGCGAGCACCAGCACCAGCACAGGCACGAATGCCAACGGTAACGTGCCCCTGAGGAAAGCTGTTTTAGAAGATGCAGTCATGCTGGCAAGAGATGTAGAAGTTCGAGTCAACAAAACATTATAAAAACTCAAAAGCGGCAGACATAAAAAAACCGCCAAGCTTTTCGGCTCAGCGGTTTTCAAAAAACTCAATTCGACGCTGACCTAAGCCAGCTTCAAATTAAAACAGGTGCTGAACGCCAAAGTTCAAGCCGCGCTGCTTGGTCTCAGTGGTTGTTGTGGCGTTTGTGCCTGCACCGATGCCGAGCAACTGGACTGTTCTGGAACGGTCTTTCAAGTTGTTGACGCCGTAGTTAGCCATCAAAGTTGTGCGCTTTGACAGTGGGTACAGACCACCAATTTGGAAGGCGCGAACTTTACGCTCAACCGAAACATTGGATCCATTACCCAAAGTGTTTGCAGAACCGGTGGTTTTGTGCATACCGAAGCTGGTAACCAAAGTAGCAGCACCGAGTGGTACTTTCACGCCCAAAGCGTATTGACGGCCGTTGGTGTTAACGCCAGAGCCTGTCAAAGAAGTGCCACCGATTGAGGTAACAACACCACCGGTAATGGTCGATGAATTAGCGCGATCTTTACGATTGGTGTAGTTGAAGAAAGGCTGGGCAACGCCGAAGTTGTACGAAGCACTCAATGTGTAGTCAGTACGTGGGCCAGAAGCGTTCGTGATGACGCTCAATGGACCAGACAAACCGTTGTTGGTGGTGGTTGAAGAGTCTTGCTTGTTGTAGCCGACACCAACGTAAATTGGGCCGTTTGCGTAAGCAAGTGACAAATCTACACCGGTCTTGCCGCCGCCGTTGACGGTGGTGGTTTGCGTTGGCGACACAACAGTACTAGAAGAAGCGTTGGTTTCAGGGGCTGTCAAAGAGATGGTGCCTGAAATACCGCCGAAGTCTGGGCTACGGTACTGAATGCCGTTAGAAGTACGCACGCCGGCTTGAGCAATCGTTGCGCCGGTCTCGTACAAGCCACTGGCTGCACCCAATGCCAAACCGTTGGCGTGAACGCCGAACGAACCTTGAACAAAACGACCGAGACGAACTTCGCCGAAGCCGCCTGACAGACCAACCCAAGCTGAACGGCTGAAGAACTGACCGCCACCGTTGCCTGATGAACCGTCATCGAGGTTCACGCCAGCTTCCATGACGAAATTGGCTTTCAAGCCACCGCCGAGGTCTTCCGTTCCACGGAAACCAAAGCGCGATGAACCCAAGCCCTGGTTGTTACCGTCTTGAACGCGAAAGCCTGGCTTGGAAACCGAACTGCCAGCATTCGTGCTGAAAGCGGAGTTAGGAACCACAACGCCATTCAAAACGGAAGAACCAGATGAATTGATGTTAGTCGTTGCGCGGTAGCCAAGGTCAACACTGGCTTCAGCGCGGCCATACAAAGTAACGCTTGACTGTGCAAAAGCGCTGGTGGCTGCAAGTGCTGCCAATGCGATCAGGGATTTTTTCATTTGAGAGTTTCTCCAAGGTTAAACATAGGGCTCCAGGATTGGATCCCCGGGCCAACCTCCGTTAGGAAGTTGGAATGATTTGAGCAGACACAGGCGGGTGTGGCAAAGAAAACCAAGACGCAATGCACATAAAAAGCGTTTATGTTGCACCCCCGCAACAAACAGACTGCGTGGTGTGCGCCCTTTGCCACAGAAACGGCGCTTTCAATTCGTTACGCACAGCAAAAAGCCGCTTTTCAGCGGCTTTGATGGTGCTGGTTGAATCCCCAAACCAATTGAGCTCAAGCCGCCGCTCAATCTTCTCGATTCGGGCAGCCAGACGATCGTAACGAATGTGTTGGCTGACCTTTTCTGTGTATAAATCAAACCGTTCAGGCTTTATGCTTCCGACTGCGACGCCCAGGCCCGTCAGGCGCTGTGTTATCTCCTGAATATCTTCACGGATACCTGCACTGTCCGCACGCAAAGCCCGTAAGTGCTCAAGAATCAAGTTTCCAACGTTTTCCAACGTCGCAGTCACGCTCAACACGAATATCCAGCTTCAGCAACCGTCCAGCTAAATACCGGAACGAACTTATGCCCACCCAGCAAGACACCGCCCTCACCTCACTGATTACTACCGCAGACAACGCCTTGCGCACTCTGTTTGCCAAGCCCCATGCCAGCAGACCCTGCCCGACAGTGGCAGCCGAAGCCACAAATCTGTCAGCGCCTGATAAAGCATTGGCGGGTGCACTGATGCGTGTCAACCACGTGGGCGAGGTATGTGCGCAGGCGCTGTACGCAGCGCAGGCCTTGACCACACAAGACCCAGCGCTGCGCAAGAAATTTATTGCTGCAAGCAAAGAAGAAGGCGATCACCTGGCCTGGACGCGCCAGCGGCTGGATGAGTTGGGTGCGCGCCCTTCCCTGCTGAACCCGCTGTGGTACGCCGGATCGTTCGGGCTGGGCCTGCTGGCTGGCCGGATGGGCGACAAAGTCAGCCTGGGCTTTGTGGTCGAGACTGAGCGGCAAGTGGAAGCGCACCTGGCCGAGCACATGGAGCGTCTTCCGTTGGGTGACCACGAATCGCGCTCCATCGTGGCCCACATGAAAGACGACGAAGCACGGCATGCACTGGAAGCGCAGGCTTCGGGTGCTATTGAATTACCAGCACCAGTTAAAGCACTGATGGGCGCCGCAGCCAAGGTAATGACCACCGTAGCACATCGTATTTAAACGGCTGTCAGGCCTCAACCACCTCAAAACTGGTGGTAATTGCAGCCGTTTTACCCAGCATGATGGTGGCTGAGCAGTATTTTTCATGGCTCATGGCGATGGCGCGCTCTACTGCGGCGGGAACAATAGCTTTGCCAGTCACCACAAAATGCATATGAATAGCGGTGAAAACTTTGGGGTCCACTTCGGCGCGTGTTGATGTCAGCTTGACGCTGCAGCCGCGCACGTCGTGGCGACCGCGCTTCAGAATCAGTACGACGTCATAGGCTGTGCATCCGCCGGTGCCAGCCAAAACCACTTCCATGGGCCGTGGCGCCAGATTGGTGCCGCCGTTTTCTGGCTTGGCCGCGTCCGGTGCGCCGTCCATCACCAAAGTGTGGCCGCTGCCGGTAGTCGCCACAAATGCCATGCCCGATTTAGAACCAGTGGCGCTGCCTTGCTCGCTTGCAAGCCCTGACCAGTTGACCGTGCATTCCATCACCACCTCTCCTTACGCAAAAATGTAACTGTCGAATTGACTGGGATGTCTAATTTTGGCATCTGGGTATTGTGCAGTGCAGCATAGTGTGGATATACTGGCCATCACCGACAAGCTTCTCTTTTGAGATTGTCTTCGAGTTGTCTCCTCCACCTCCTCAAAGGGTGGATTTACAGGCCCAAACCTCACGGTTTGGGCCTTTTTTCTTGCCGCCTATGATTGAAGGCCAGCGAGAAAGCCATGACCACCCAACTTACCCCAGCCGACTACCTTAAAAAAATCCTCACCGCCAAAGTCTACGATGTGGCGGTGGAGTCAAGCCTGGAGCCTGCAAAAAGTTTGGGCGCACGGCTGAAAAATACCGTACTTTTAAAGCGTGAAGACCAGCAGCCGGTTTTTAGTTTCAAGCTGCGCGGGGCGTACAACAAAATGGCGCATTTAAGCCCGGCGCAGCTGAAAAAAGGCGTTATTTGCGCGTCTGCTGGCAACCATGCCCAGGGCGTGGCCATGAGTGCACAAAAGCTGGGCACACGCGCAGTGGTGGTGATGCCCGAGACCACACCGCAGTTAAAAATTGATGCCGTAAAAAGCTGGGGCGCAGACGTGGTGCTGCACGGCGAGAGCTATTCAGACGCCTACACGCACGCTGCGGCACTGGGCAAAAAACGCGGCTTGACCTTTGTGCACCCGTTTGACGACCCGGACGTGATTGCCGGACAAGGCACGATTGCGATGGAAATGCTGCGCCAGCACCCGGGACCGCTGAACGCCGTGTTTATTGCGATTGGCGGCGGCGGACTGATTTCGGGTATGGCAAATTACATCAAGGCGCTGCGCCCCGAAATCAAGGTGATCGGCGTGCAGATGAGTGACTCTGACGCGATGATGCAGTCAGTGGCCGCCAACAAGCGCATCACGCTGGCGGACGTCGGTTTGTTTTCCGACGGCACGGCTGTGAAGCTGGTCGGCGAGGAAACCTTTCGCATCAGCCGCAATTTAGTCGACGAATTCATGACGGTTGACACCGACGCGGTGTGCGCAGCGATCAAGGACGTGTTTGTGGACACCCGCAGCATTGTTGAGCCAGCAGGCGCTCTGGCCGTGGCGGCGATCAAAAAATACGTGGCACTGCACAAAACCAAAGGGGAGACTTACGCCGCTGTGCTGTGCGGCGCCAACATGAACTTTGACCGTCTGCGCTTTGTAGCAGAACGGGCCGAAGTGGGTGAAGAACGCGAGGCTTTGTTTGCCGTCACCATTCCTGAAGCGCGCGGCAGCTTCAAGCGGTTTTGTGAGCTGATTGGCGAGCTGCCCGGCGGCCAGCGAAAATCAGGACCCGGCGGCGGCAGCCCCCGGTCGGTCACAGAATTCAATTACCGTATCAGCGACAGTGCAAAAGCGCATGTGTTTGTGGGCTTGACCACGTTTAAAGGCGAGAGCGTAAAAATCGCCGCTAACTTCACCAAACACGGCTTTCAAGCGCTTGATCTGACGCACGACGAGCTGGCAAAAGAGCACATCCGGCACATGGTGGGCGGGCACAGCGCCCTTTCTAAAAACGAACGCTTGCTGCGCTTTGTGTTCCCCGAGCGGCCCGGCGCGCTGATGAAATTTTTAGCCGCTATGCAGCCAGGCTGGAACATTTCCCTGTTTCATTACCGCAACCAGGGCGCGGACTTTGGCCGCATTTTGGTGGGTTTGCAAGTGCCCACTGCAGACGACAAGGCGTTCAAAAAATTTCTCGACACCGTGGGCTACCCGCACGTTGAGGAAACCGCCAATCCGGCTTACCAGCTCTTTTTGCAAAGCTGAGAACCCGTGTCTGCAGACTCGTCGGTTTGCCCCCAATGCGGCAATGGCTTGCGCTGCGGCGTAGCCTCGGGCGATGCGACGTGCTGGTGTTTTGACATGCCGCGAGTAGTTCCTGTACCCAATCTAGATTCAACCAGCGCCCCAAGCTGCCTGTGCCCGGCATGCCTGCAAAAATTGATTGATAAAAATGCCCTTTCCAATTCCGAAGATTGACCCAACGCTTGACGCCGCGCTGGCGCAAAAACTGCAGCGCAAGATTGACCATAAAACCAAACCGCTGGGCGCGCTGGGCCAGCTTGAAAATTTGGCGCTGCAATTGGGGCTGATTCAGCGCAGCGAGAAACCAAAGCTTGACCAACCGCAAATGGTGGTTTTTGCCGCCGACCATGGCCTAGCCAGCGAAGGCGTGTCGGCTTTTCCGCAGGCAGTGACGGTGCAAATGGTGAACAACATGCTCGCTGGTGGCGCGGCGGTTAACGTGCTGGCACGCCAGCAGCAGTTTGCACTCCATGTGGTCGACGCGGGTGTGGCGGGCGAATTTGCCGACCACCCGCAACTGGTCAAACGCAAAATTGCGCCTGGTACTGGCAACTCAGCGCAAGGCCCGGCAATGTCAGCGGACCAGCTCGATACCGCGCTGCAAGCGGGTGCAGAAATTGTTAAAAGCCTGCCGGGAAATGTCATGGCCTTTGGCGAAATGGGCATTGCCAACACGTCGGCGGCGGCGCTGCTGCTGAACTATTTTGCAGGCGTGTCAATTGAAGACGCCACCGGGCGCGGAACCGGTTTGACCGACCCGCAGTTGGCGCACAAACAGTCGGTGCTGGCGCGAGCCGCCGCGCTGCATAAAGACGCCACCACACCCATGGCCGCGATGGCCGCGCTCGGCGGGTTTGAAATTGCCATGATGACGGGTGCCATGCTGCAGGCCGCAAGTGAGCGCCGCGTGATTTTGGTCGACGGTTTTATTGCCGGTAGCTCGGCTTTGGCAGCGTGTGCGCTGGCCCCAGCCACCAAAGACTACATGGTGTTTTGCCACCGCTCAGCCGAACGCGGCCACCACGCAATGTTGGATTTCTTGGGCAGCAAGGCATTGCTGGATTTGGACATGCGCCTGGGCGAAGGCACTGGCGCGCTGCTGGCCTGGCCGCTGGTTTTGGCAAGTGCCAATTTGATGAACGAGATGGCGAGTTTTGAGTCCGCTGGGGTGAGTGGAAAAGACGCCTAAGCAGCAAGCACTGAACGAGCAAATACAAAACAAGCAAAACAAGCCTAAAAAGCGCACCCAACACCATGCAATTCGTCCGCCACTTTTTGTTGGCTGTGCAATTTTTTACCCGCATTCCCATCACGGGAAAGCTTGCCGACTGGGTGGGTTTTAGCCCCGCCATGCTGCGCGCCAGTGCGGCGCACTTTCCGGCGGTGGGCCTGCTGGTGGGCGTGGCGGCGGCGGCATGCTACGCCCTGCTTGACGCACTGCTGCCAGCAACCATCTACACACCTCTGGTCGCTGCTGCGCTTTCTACCGCGCTGACCGTCATGCTGACCGGCGCATTTCATGAAGACGGCTTGGCCGACGTGGCCGATGGCCTGGGCGGCAGCTACGACAAAGCCCGCGCATTAGAGATCATGAAAGACTCGCGTGTGGGCGCTTTTGGCGCGCTGGCGCTGGTGCTCGCGCTGCTTGCCAAAGTCGCGCTGCTGGCGTTGCTTGGCAGCGTTGAAGGCGCTCCGGCGGGTTCGGACGAATCACCCTTTAACGGCTGGTTTGTTTGCACCGGGTTGGTTGCAGGGCACGTCGTATCGCGCACGCTGAGCCTGCTGCTGGTTTACTGGTTGCCGCATGTGGGCGACGGCGCTGCATCGAAATCCAAACCTCTGGCCGACCAGATCAGCACTGGCACGCTTTTAGTTGCGTTTTTATGGTGCTTTATGACTCTAGCCGTTATTTTATGGGCGCAAGAAGCTATGAATTTAATAGTCTCTTGCGGTGCATCGGTGATTGCCCTGCTGTACATGCATCGCCTGTTCAAGCGCCGCCTGCAAGGCTTTACCGGCGACTGCCTGGGCGCTGCGCAGCAGGTGTGTGAAATCGCTTTTTACCTTGGGCTGGCAATTAGTTTATGAAACAGCCGCGGCGACGAGCTGCCCCTGGCAAGGCTAGCCCCCTCGGAGCTGAAGCCTGCGGCTCCGAACCTGCTGACGCAGGTTTGGACAGGCGACAGAAGCGAAGCCTCTGGCAAGGGGCGGCCGGCACGGTGCAGCGTACATACGAAGTGAGAAGCGTGGGGGCCAGCAACCTTTGGTTGGTTCGTCATGCCCAGCCGCTGATCGCACCAGGAATTTGCTACGGCCAGCTGGACATGTCTGCTGATGCCATCGCCACCCAATCCTGCGCTGCGCAACTGGCTCAAGTCCTGCCACGCGGCGTCACCGTGATCACTTCACCGCTACAAAGATGTGAGCTTCTTACGCCCGTATTGATTGGGCTACGACCTGATTTAACCTGTAAAATAGACCTAAGACTGCAAGAAATGGACTTTGGCCGATGGGAGGGCCGCGCATGGGCAGACATCCCGAAAGGAGAGCTGGACGCGTGGACCGACGACTTTGCCAACTACCCAGCCGGGCAAACCGGCGAAAGCGTCGCGCAGTTCATGGCCCGAGTGGCTGCCGCGTTTGACGAGCTTGGCGCGCAGCAGGACACACTGTGGATCACGCACGCGGGCGTAATTCGTGCAGCCACACTGATCGCCAAAGGCATTGTGAACGTCACGGCAGCAGACCAATGGCCGATTGCCGCGCCTGCCTATGGACAGTGGTGCAAGCTGGATTTGAAATACATTTCACAAGGAGATCAACGAGATTAAAGAAGAAGCCTTTAATGGTGTTTCATGGCTTACCTCCTGCCCTCCTTGATCTCTTTGTAAATCCTCCCCGACCGAAAAGAAACAGCAACTATGGCCACCAATCTTGACGGACAACTTGTAGTCGCCATTTCATCGCGGGCGCTGTTTGACCTGGAAGAAGAAAACCGCGTGTTCGAACAATCAGACGACCGCGCCTACATGAAGCTGCAACTTGACCGGCTGGAAACGCCTGCCAAACCGGGCGTGGCGTTTTCGCTGATTAGAAAATTGCTCGCGTTCAACACAAACGTCAAACGCGTTGAAGTGGTCATGCTGTCGCGCAATGACCCGGTGTCGGGCCTGCGGATTTTTCGATCTGCGGAACAAAACAAACTGCAGCTGGGGCGCGGCGTTTTCACACGCGGCCGGGCGCCGTACCACTACCTCAAAGCGCTGCAGGCCAACCTGTTTTTATCGGCCAACCCCGAGGACGTGCGCGCCGCACTCAACGCTGGTTTTGCCGCCGCCACCGTTGCCACGCTGTCGGTACACGCCAAAACCACGTACCCGAATGAAGTGCGAATCGCTTTTGACGGTGACGCGGTGCTTTTTTCCGATCAGGCCGAGCGGGTGTACCAAAAAGACGGGCTCGATGCCTTTCAAAAGCACGAGCGCAAACACTCTGCCAAACCGCTGCCGCCCGGGCCTTTTATGCCGCTGCTCAAGGCACTGCACCGCCTGCAACAAGACGGCAATGATCACATGCGCATTCGCACGGCGCTGGTCACTGCGCGCAGTGCCCCGGCGCATGAACGCGCCATTCGCACGCTGATGGGCTGGAACATCGAGGTCGATGAAGCCATGTTTCTGGGCGGCCTGGGCAAAGGCGAATTTTTGCGCGAATTTGAGCCTGATTTTTTCTTTGACGACCAGACCGGCCACGTCGAAACAGCTGCGCTGCACGTGCCGGCCGGGCATGTGGCCAGCGGGGTGTCCAACCCGTCGCCAGCGGCCACGCTGCCAAATTTACCGGGTTGATTTGTGATGAACAGCACCTTGAAGACTACCCCCACCATGGCCTCGCGCTTCAGAGCGTTTCGGGATTTTTTCGGCAGGGTGCGGGCTCTGGCCAGCCCCTATTTCAACTCGGAAGACAAGTGGAAAGCGCGCGGTTTGCTCGCGGCCATCGTCGCGCTGAACCTTGCAACGGTGTACGTAGCCGTGCTGTTCAACGATTGGTACGGCGCGTTTTACAACGCGATGGAAAAACGCGACCAACCAGTGTTTTGGCAACAAATGGGCGTGTTCACGTACCTTGCTTTCGGCGGCATTGTGATTGCTGTCTACAAGTTTTATCTGACACAGTTGCTGGAGGTGCGCTGGCGCGCCTGGATGACCCGCTTTTACCTGGACCGCTGGCTGTCTGGCCAGGTTTTTTACACGATGGAGCTGGCCCGATTCAGCCCTGCGCTGCCCGCGCCGGGCGCGCAAAGCAATGGTGCAGCAGCCGATTCGGCCAGCCCGGACAACCCGGACCAGCGCATCCAGGAAGACATTAATAAATTCACGTCGTACTCGGTTTCTCTGACGATGGGGCTGCTCAACGCGGTGGTGACGCTGGTGAGCTTTATTGGCATTTTGTGGACACTGTCTGGCCCTATCAGCTTTAGCCTGGGCGGCCAAAATTTCACCATTGAAGGCTACATGGTGTGGGCGGCAGTACTGTATTGCCTGGTGGGCAGTGTGCTGAGCCACCTGATTGGTAAAAAGCAGATTACGCTGAACTTTTTTCAGGAGCGGTACGAGGCCGACTTTCGGCACCGCATGGTGCGGGTTCGGGAGTTCAGTGAGTCGATTGCACTGGACAAAGGCGAAGCCGTTGAAAAAGCGCAGCTTGGCAACCGTTTTGCAGATGTGCTGGCGAACTATTTGATGTTGATCAGAGCGCAGAAAAATCTGGTGTGGTTTACCTCGTTTTTTGGCCAGGCAGCGATTATTTTTCCGTTTTTTGTGGCGGCGCCGCGCTTGTTCAGCGGCGCAATACAGCTTGGCCAGTTGATGCAAATTGCCACCGCGTTTGGCAAGGTGCAAGATTCGCTGAGCTGGTTTGTAGACAACTATTCAGCGCTGGCAAGCTGGGCCGCAACGACCCAGCGCTTGTCTGGATTTGAAGCGACATTTGTGCGGCTGGCCCAACAAGACAAGGCGTCTGAGGCTACACATTTAGTAGCGGGACATGCGTTGGTGGCAACTGACATGACGGTGCGTTTGCCCAGCGGCAAGGCCCTGCTGAGCGGCGTGAACCTGCTGGCCGAGCCGGGCAGCCACATCTTGCTGAATGGCCCGTCTGGCAGCGGCAAGTCGAGCTTGTTTCGGGTGTTTTCCGGGATTTGGCCGTTCAGCGCGGGGGCGACCAGGTTGCCTGAAAAAGCCATGTTTATTCCGCAGCGCCCGTACTTTCCTGACGGCACGCTGCGCGATGCTTTGGCTTACCCCGCGCCCGCAAGCGATTACACCGATGCTGCGCTGGAAAAAGCCTTGACTGATGCGCTGCTGCCGCAGCTGTGCCGCAAGCTGGACGAATCTGATGCCTGGGGGCAAAAGCTCTCAGGCGGTGAGCAGCAGCGCCTGGCCATTGCGCGGGTGCTGCTTAAAAAGCCCCAGTGGATTTTTGCCGACGAGGCCACCAGTGCACTAGACACTACAGCTGAAAACACGCTGTACGCCAAACTGCTGGAGAATGTAGAGGCAGCCGGCGGCGGCTTGGTGTCGATTGCGCACCGCCCCAGTGTGGCGGCGTTTCACAACCAACAATGGGCGCTTGAAAAGCAAGCCGACGGCGCCGCAGCCAGTTACGCCATAGTTCAAAGTGCCTTGCAGAGTGCACACAAACCTGCCGCTTGATGCCTGAACAAGACACCATCACACCAACACGGGCGGACCTTTCGGCGCTGGGCCCTTTGAAGTTGCCCGTGTTTCGCATGTTGTGGGGCACCTGGCTCACCGCCAATATTTGCATGTGGATGAGCGACGTTGCCGCAGCGTGGCTGATGACGTCCATGACTACGACCCCCCTGTGGGTGGCGCTGGTGCAAACTGCGGCCACGCTGCCGGTGTTTTTGCTCGGTCTGCCCAGCGGCGCGCTGGCCGATATTTTGGACCGCAGGCGCTACTTCATCATGACGCAGTTCTGGATTGCATCGGTGGCGGTGCTGCTGTGCGTTGCTGTGGTCGCCGGCGTATTGAACCCGCCACTGCTTTTGGCGCTGACGTTTGCCAACGGGGTGGGCCTGGCGATGCGCTGGCCCGTGTTTGCCGCCATCGTGCCAGAGCTGGTGCCGCGCCCACAACTGCCCGCTGCGCTGGCGCTGAACGGTGTGGCGATGAATGCCTCACGCATCGTCGGCCCGCTGGTGGCCGGGGCACTGATTGCCAGCGCCGGCACGCAGTACGTGTTTGTTTTGAACGCGGTGTTGTCGGTTATTTCAGGCTTTGTCATCATGCGCTGGCGGCGCGAGCACACGCCCAACCCGCTGGGCCGGGAGCGCTTGGCCAGCGCCATGCGGGTGGGCTTGCAGTACGTGGCGCAGTCGAGCCGCCTGCGCATGACGCTGCTGCAAATTGCGCTGTTTTTCTTTCACTCTACGGCGCTGCTGGCGTTGCTGCCACTGATTGCGCGCAACCTGACGGGCGGCGGTGCGGGCACGTTCACGCTGCTGCTGGCGGCGATGGGTACGGGCGCAATCGCGGCGGCGCTGTACCTGCCGCGCCTGCGCCAGCTCATGCCGCGCGACACGCTGGTGCTGCGCGCCACCATGCTGCAGTCAGCGTCTACCGCTGTCATGGCGGTCGCACCCAGCGCGTGGGTGGCGGTGCCCGCCATGGTCGTTAACGGCATGGCATAGATTGCGTGCGCCAACTCGCTCAGCGTGTCGGCCCAACTGGCGTTACCCGACTGGGTGCGCGCACGCGGCATGTCGATGTACCAAATGGCCATCATGGGCGCCAGCGCGCTGGGCGCGGCCATCTGGGGGCAAGTGGCAACCAGTGCCAGTGTGACGGCGGCGCTGGTGGCAGCCGCTGTCAGCGGCACGATTGCCATGCTGCTGGCGCAGCGCTTTGTGCTGGACCTGAGCCTGGAAGAAGACCTGAGCCCGTCGCGTGAATTCAAAGCCCCGGTGGCCGATTCACCGCCCGGTGCAGGCCGCGTAGTGGTGACGATTGCCTATGAAATTGACCCGCTGCGGGCGGATGAATTCAAAGCGCTGATGCTGACCAGCCGCAGCAGCCGGCTGCGCCAGGGCGCGCTGCATTGGTCACTGCTGCGCGACGCTGAGCGGCCCGGTCACTATGAAGAGCAAATCATTGACGAGTCATGGACTGAGCACCTGCGCCGCTTTGACCGCGTGACCGCCAGCGACGTAACGCTGCGCGAGCGCAAGCTCGCATTTCACATTGGGGCAGAGCCGCCGCACATCACGCGGTGCGTGGTGGAGGCGGATTAACCTGACCAGCACAACATCTGCCTGTCCAAATCTGCTCCTGATTACATAGCTGCTTGCGCCCGTAATTATTGCGCTACCCGTCATTTTTACCCATATTTTGGCTTCATACGCGTAAAAAAACCACCAGACTTTGCAGCCAGGCGGTTCTGAAACTCTCAATTTCCCAATGTAACGCTGACTGAAGTTGAAGCCTGGACCGAAGCCCAAGCCTCACCTTCTCCAGCGTATCTCTCGCACTAAATCAGTAACTAGAACGTGTGCGCCACGCCAATGTTCAAACCACGAACTTTCGTCTCGCTAAAGTCGGACGTAAAGCTGCCAGCACCCGGGCCGATGAGGGCGGTGTTGGTCACGCGGTCTTTTTGGTTGTTAACACCGTAGTTGGCCTGCAGCATGGTGCGCTTGGACAAGGGGTACTGCCCGCCAATCTGGAAAGCGCGGACTTTGCGTTCCACGGAATCACGAGCGGCACCGCCGAGCTGCGTCGCCGCACCAGTCGTTTTGTGGGTGCCGAAGCTGGTCAACAGCGTAGCGTTGCCAACTGGCACTTTTACTCCCAATGCGTACTGGCGGGAGTTGGTGTTCTCGCCGCTGCCGTTGAGCGTGGTGCCGCCAATCGCTGACACCACGCCACCGGTGATGGTGGTGGTGCTTGAGCGGTCTTTGCGGTTGGTGTAGTTGAAGAACGGCTGAGCCACGCCAAAATCGTACGCTGCGCTGAGGGTGTAGTCAGTGCGCGGGCCAGAGCTGCTCGTGGTCACATTCAAGGCACCAGCCAAACCGTTATTGGTAGAAGCTGTTGTATTTTGCTTGTTGTAGCCAATACCGACATAAATCGGGCCGGCTGCGTAGGCCAGTGACAGGTCAACACCGGTTTTGTTGCTGGCGTTGGTGGACGCGGGAAGGGTTCTGGTTGAACGGTTGGTTTCAGGTGCAATCAAGGAAACGGTACCTGAAATACCGCCGAAATCCGGGCTGCGGTACTGAATGGCGTTGGAGGCGCGAACATCTGTACCTTGCACAATGGTTGCGCCAACCTCGTACAGGCCGCTACCCCACGCCGCAGACAAACCGCCAGCGTAAACGTCAAACGAGCCCAAGACCTGGCGGCCCAAACGAACTTCGCCGAAGCCGCCCGAAAGGCCAACCCAAGCCGCCTGGCTGAAGAAATTGCCGCCGCCAGTGCCCACCGCGCCGTTGTCCAGGGTCAGCCCCGACTCAAAAACGAAATTAGCCCGCAAGCCGCCGCCCAAATCTTCTGATCCGCGCAAACCAAAGCGTGACGAGGCTTGACCCTGGTTGTCGCCATCAGAGATGCGAAAGCCTGGCTTTTCCACACTGCCGCCCAGGTTGGTGTTGGTGGTGCTTGCGCCCGGGCCAACAACGACGCTGGTACGCGTGTTGTTGACTGTGGTGCGAAAGCCCAGGTCAACTCCGGCTTCAGCGCGGCCATACAAGGTAACGCTTGACTGCGCAAAAGCACCGGTAGCGGCAAGGGCCGCCAAAGCGATGAGGGATTTTTTCATTTAAAACTTTCTTCAGGGTTAAAAATTAAACGCAGCGTTACAGGCACTCGCAGCCAAGAAGCTACTTTGGGTCTGCAAATATGCATTGGCCCTGATTCGATCTGCACTGCAGCGTTATTCTCGCTGCAAATCAGCTAAATCGCCCGGCGCCTTGCGTACCGAAAGCGTGAAAATTTCTATAGCCCTGCTGCGGCTCTACAGGTCAATCAGCGGGCCCGCATGCAGTTGGTTTTAGCGCCGGCCAACTGCGCTTGAAGTGACGCAGGTGCCATTAAGCCTTTCACATTGGAATTGCGCCGTCGCACATTTTCCGGGCGCGCATGTAAGCGCATTGGCCCAATCAATTAAAGGCTGAACTTTGCAGCAAATCGCTCCTGATGTCATACCTCTTTAAGCGTATTTTGATTGCCCAAAATCAGAGCGGGTGTGCCATTTCGCGACTAAGCGCGATGCGCGTGAAACCCGTCAATTCGTTGGGGATATGTATTTTCACAACGCCATACGCTGGTAAAGTGTCTGCTGTGAAAAAAATCGTGCGTTACCTGTTGATTGCGTGGCTGGCGGTGTTGTCTGGCGGCGCAAACGCGCACGTTACGCAAGACGCTGCGCACCAGGCAACAGCGAAGCATGACCACGCACTGCATGGCACGCAAAACCAAAGTGCAGTCGTTGACGCAATGGCTTCATCCGCTGCAACGCTTGATGCCAATCACGCCGATGTTTGCGGCCATAGCCACTGCGGGCATGGCCACACGGCGGGGCTGATTGAACCGCATGAAGCATTTGTGAAGGTTTTAGCTGCAACTTGCGCCCCGACATCCCACGTGCAGTGGGCCAGCAGCACCATATCGTCCACTATTGAGCGCCCCAAATGGCTTTTCACCACGCCCGCCGTGGTGAGCCTTTTGAGCTAAAACGCCAGCATCCAAATGCTGCGCGGCATGCGCAGAGGTTCACCGAAGTTTGTTTGACTTCGGAGAACATGTTTGTTTAATTTTTCTTACCCCCCGAGTTTGCCGTTTTTGCGCAACGGGTTGGCTGCAGCGCTAGCGTTGTCGCTATTTGCGTCAAATGCGCTGGCCCAGACTGCAGACCAGCCGCCGACCCTCAAGCAAGCGCTGGACGCCGCCTGGCAAAACAGCAGCCAGTCGCGCTCGCTGGACAACCGCCGCAGCGAGCTGGCCGCCAAAGAAAAAGCAGCCAGCAGCTGGATTTCTGGCGAGCCGATTGCAGGCATTGCCCACCGCACTGACCGACTGAATAAAAACGAAGGCCTCAGAGAATACGAAGCTGAAATTGAGCTGCCACTTTGGAACCCCGGCGTGCGCAATGCTGCGCAAGCCGATGTTTCTGCCCAACGCCAGGGGTTTGATGGCCAATTTGCGCTGGCCAGACTCAAGCTGGCAGGCGAGCTGCGGGCCCTTGCAGCCAGCGCCGCCACGGCCCAGGTTGAGCTGGACCTGAACAAGCGCAAGCTGCAGGACGCCAATGCGCTGACGCAAGACTTGCTGCGCCGCGTCAAAGCAGGTGAAAACGCGCGGGTGGATGCGCTGCAAGCGCAAATGCTCACGCAGCAGGCCCAAGCCGCCATGGCTCAGGCTGAAAGCCAATTGACGCGCCTGCAAAGCCAATGGCGCAGCCTGACGGGCCTGACAACTGTTGCGCCGCTTGAAGAAAAACTTGTCACCACGGCCGCCAACGAAACCATCGCCGCACCCATAGCAGCAGACCACCCCGCGCTTCGCCATTCGCAAGCGCAGCTAAGCGGCGCACAAGCCAAACTGGCCTTGGCGACCGCCGACAAACGCGACCCGATGTCCGTCGGTCTTGCTGTTGGCCGCGAGCGAGGCAACTTTGCTGCAGCCGGTGAAACCACGCTGCGCATTGCACTGCGAATCCCGTTAGGTGGCGACAACCGCAATGCGCCGCGCCAAGCCGCAGCCAAAGCCGAGCTGGACACCGCCCAGGCTGAGCTAGATGCGGTGCAGCGGCAACTGCCCGCAGAAGTTGCTGCCGCCACCGCCGAGTTGCGCGCTGCACGGCTGGCACAAACCGCCGCCACGGAGCGCGCCCGCCTGAGTACCGAAGTGCAAACGCTCATCACCAAATCATGGCGGCTGGGCGACAGCGACTTGCCTGCCCGCCTGCGTGCCGACAACGAACAATTCGAAGGCAGCCTTTCACTTGCCAGAGCCAGCATCGATGTGCAGCGTGCCATCGCCAACCTGAACCAAGCCCACGGAGTCCTGCCATGAACGCTAAAAACCCTGTTTTTACCTCTTTTCATGCATTAAATTGGCCTCTAGATCAGATAGTACGGGCGCAAGCAGCTATTGTTTTAGTAGCATTTATTCTGATACTTTTAGCCTTGATCAACCCCGCTTGGGCAGGGCCAGGGCATGATCATGGCGATTCGCCAGCCGCTGCTACAGGTACTGCCTCACCGCGCGTGACGAGCCACTCAGACCTGTTCGAAATAGTCGGCATGGTCGAGGGCAGTGCGCTGAAGATTTACCTGGACCGCTACGCCACCAACGAGCCCGTAACCGATGCAAAAATTGAAGTCGAAGTCGGCAGTATCAAAGGTATTGCCGCAATGCAAGCTGACGGAACCTACAGCTTTAAAAACGACATATTTGCAAAGCCAGGCGACCTGGCTGTCAGCTTTACCGTGCTCGCAGGCAAAGACGCTGACCTGTTGGCGGGCGACTTGAAAATCGGCAACCCCGTTGATGACCATGCGCATGACGAGGCAGGCAACCCCTGGCTGCGCTGGGCTGCGTATGCAGGTGGTGCGTTGCTTCTCGCAGCGATCGCGGTCATTACCATGCGTAGGCGCAAACGCAATGCTACATTCGCTTCAAACGCTACTCTATTAGTAGCTGCTTGCGCCCTTATTATAAGCGCTTCAGCCTCTTTCAATGCACAAGCGGGACCTGGCCACGACCATGGTGAAGAAGCCGCCCCAGCCGCCAGCGGCAACGCACCCAAGCGCCAAGCCGATGGTGGCGTGTTTTTGCCCAAAATCTCCCAGCGCCAGTTGGGCATCCGCACCCTGTCGGTTGAAGAGGCGACGTTGCCCAAAGCCGTAGAGTTGACTGGCCGCGTGGTGGCGGATGCCAACGCGGGCGGTAAAGTGCAACCCACCCAAGCCGGGCGCGTTGAAGCCGGCCCACGCGGCCTGCCCACGTTGGGCCAGGCCGTGCGCAAGGGTGAAGTGCTGGCCGTGGTGCGTGCGTCAAGCAGCGCGATTGAACGCGCCAACCAGCAGTCACAAAGCACTGAGCTCAAAAGCAATCTGGAGCTGGCAAAAAAACGTCTGGCCAGGCTGGAGCAGCTTGAAGGCACTGTGCCCGCCAAAGACATTGACGCCGCCAAACTGGACGTCAGCAGCTTGCAGCAGCGCTCAGCAGCCATCGGTGCCAGCGTGGTTGCGCTTGAGGCGCTGGTAGCGCCAGTCTCAGGCGTGATTGCTGCCGCGAATGTGGTGGCCGGCCAGGTCGTGGACGCGCGCGAGCTACTGTTTGAGATTGTTGACCCAGCACGGCTGAGCGTGGAAGCCAGCGCCTTTGATACCAGCTTGCTGACCAACATTGCATCAGCCAGCGCCAGCCCATCGGCGGGCATCAGCGTGCCACTTACTTTTGTAGGAGCAGGTCGCGCCCTGCGTGAAGGCGCAATTCCCGTTTTGTTCAAAACCGCGGCGCCTAGAGATGGCAAAACCACCGCCGCCATGGTAGTCGGTCAACCCGTCAAAGTCTTGGTGCAAACCAAAGACCAAATCAAAGGTTTTGCCGTGCCCGCTGGTGCAGTGGTAAAGAACGCCAGCAACCAGGACATGGTGTGGGTTCATACCGCATCTGAAATGTTTCAGCCACGCCCGGTGCGCGTGGTAGCGCTAGACGGCGCAACCGTATCGGTGATCGATGGCCTGAAAGCCGGTGACCGGGTGGTGACGCAAGGCGCACCGCTGGTCAACCAAGTGCGCTGAGGCTGTCAACATCATGTTTGAAAAACTCATACGCTCATCCTTGGGCAATCGATTGATGGTGATCGTGCTGGCCGCAGTCTTGATGATTGCAGGCGCTATGACGCTCGTCAAAATGCCGGTCGACGTGTTCCCCGACTTGAACAAACCCACTGTGACGCTGCAAGCGGAAGCAGGCGGCATGGCGCCTGAAGAAGTTGAACAACTCATCACTGGCCCGCTAGAAATTGCCATGGGCGGCATACCGGGTGTGGAAAGCATTCGCAGCGTGTCTAGCGTCGGTTTGTCATTTGTGTACATCACCTTTGACTGGTCCACCGACATTTACCGCGCCCGCCAGATGGTCAGCGAGCGCCTGCAATTGGCCAGGGAGCAATTACCCCAAGGCGTGCAGCACGTCGGCATGGGGCCGATCAGCTCCATCATGGGCGAGATCATGCTGATTGCAATGCCGATTGACACCGCAAAAATCAGCCCCATGGCGGTGCGTGAATACGCTGACTTCGTCATGCGCACCCGCTTGCTGACCATTCCCGGCATTGCACAGGTGGTGCCGATTGGCGGTGAAGTGCGCCAGTACCAGGTGCAGCCCGACACCGCACGCATGGCAGAACTGGGGGTGACGCTGGAACAGGTTGCGGGCGCGTTGAAAGGCTTTTCAAGCAACACCAGCGGCGGCTTTCTGGAACTTAACTCGCGTGAATATTTGATTCGCAATATTGGCCGCACCACCCGCATTGAAGACCTGGAGCGCTTGAGCGTAGCTTTTAAAAACGGCAAGGCTATTCAACTCAGCCAGGTAGCCAGTGTCAAGTTTGCAGCGGCTATCAAACGCGGCGATGCAGGTTTGAACGGCCAGCCGGCCGTGATCTTGGGCATACAAAAGCAGCCCAGTGCAGACACCGTCAAATTGACTCAACAAGTTGAAGCGGCGTTGGGTGAACTGAAAAAAGGGTTGCCAGCTGGCATTGGCGAGGCCAGAGTCACCATGCGCCAGGCCAGCTTTATCGAATCATCTGTCAACAACCTGAAAAGCAAACTCATGTTGGCGTTTGCCGTGGTGGCCGTGGTGCTGTATTTCTTTTTGGCGAATGTGCGCACCACGGTGATTTCACTGGTGGCGATTCCTATCTCGTTTATGGTCACGGTACTGGTTTTTAAGTACCTGGGCCTGTCAATCAACACCATGACGCTGGGCGGGCTGACGATTGCGATTGGCGAGCTGGTCGACGACGCAGTGGTGGGGGTTGAAAACGTGCTGCGGCGGCTTAAAACCGACCGCGCCGCCCACCCCGAAAAACGCATGGGGCCACTGGAACTCATTGCCAAAGCCACACTTGAGGTGCGCTCAGGCATCGTGATTGCCACGCTGATTGTGGTGCTGGTACTGGTGCCGTTGTTCTTCTTGCCAGGCATTGAAGGCCGCTTGATGCAGCCGCTGGCCATTGCTTATATTGTGGCCATGTTGGCGTCGATGATGGTGTCCATCACCGTCACGCCTGTGATGGCGTATTACCTGTTGCCCAACATCAAGGGGCTGGACCATGGCGACACGCGCTCGCAAGCCTGGCTTAAAAAACATTACGCAACGGGCTTGACCAGCGTGTTAAATACGCCGAAGGTATGGGTCGCAGCTGGCGGGCTGGCTGCGGTACTGGCCATTGCATCGGTGCCGTTTTTTCCCACCACGTTCTTGCCGCCCTTTAATGAAGGCGTGGCGCTGGTGGGCTTGCGGCTTAACCCTGGCACAACCCTGAATGAGTCAGTACGCATAGGCGCGATTGCTGAAAAGGCGCTAGGCGGCGTGCCTGAAGTTGAGCATGTCGGCAGGCGCTCAGGCCGCGCCGAGCTGGACGAACACGCCGAGGGCGTTCACGTGTCTGAACTGGACCTCAAACTCAAGCGCAGCGACAGAAGTGTGGAGGAAATTTATGCAGATATTCGCAGCCGCATCGTGTCATTGCCCGCCGCCATTGGCATCGGCCAGCCGATCAGCCACCGCATTGACCACATGCTGTCGGGTGTGCGTTCACAAATCGCCATCAAAATTTATGGCGATGACTTGGACACGCTGCGTTCGCAAGCGGAAACACTGCGGCAAAAATTCAGTGTCATACCCGGCTTGGTAGATCTTGAAGTTGAAAAGCAGGTACTCACCCCGCAGATCACCGTCAAAGTCAACTACGACCGTGCGTTGGGGCTGGGCATTGCCCCCGCCAAATTGTTGCAAGAGCTGCAAAGTCTGATTGACGGCGAAATCATCACGCAGGTCATTGAAGGCAGCCGCCGGTTTAATCTGGTGGTGCGCTTGCCTGAATCATCGCGCGGCATCGAGGGCTTGCGAGGCATGATGGTTGACACGCCCGGTGGCCGCGTACCACTGGCGCAATTGGCTGACGTGCAAGAGTCAGATGGGCCGAACCAGATCAGCCGCGACGACGGCAGGCGGCGCATCGTGCTGTCGGCCAATGTGCAAGGCCGGGCACTCAGTGATGTGGTGACTGACATCCGGGGCGCAGTCAACGCTGCGCCATTGCCCGAAGGCTATTTCATCACGCTGGGCGGGCAGTTTCAGGCACAGGAAGAGGCATCAAGGTTGATTGGACTGCTCTCGCTCGGCTCAGTAGCGCTGGTGTTTTTGATTTTGTACTCGCGCTACCGTTCGGCTGTGCTGGCAGGCATCATCATGGCCAATATACCGTTAGCGCTGGTAGGCGCAGTGATAGGTTTATGGATCTCGGGGCAGCCCTTGTCAGTAGCTGCGCTGGTCGGTTTCATCACGCTGGCGGGCATTGCCATTCGCAACGGCATTCTGAAGGTGTCGCATTACATTAATTTGTGTGCGTTTGAAGGTGAGAGCTTTAACACCCAAATGCTCCTGCGTGGATCGCTTGAGCGTTTGACACCCGTGCTGATGACGGCACTGGTGGCGGCGCTGGCGCTGGCGCCGCTGCTGTTTGAAGCTGAAATGCCGGGTACTGAAATCTTGCACCCGGTCGCCGTGGTGATTTTTTCAGGGCTGTTGACATCGACCTTGCTCGATTCATTTTTAACCCCTGCCATGGTGGCGCTTTTTGGCCGTAAGCCAATTGAAGCGCTGGTGGCAAATTCAGGTTCTGAGAGTTTTTAGGGGTTCACGTTTTTCTGTGTCTGGTTTTTTTGTTGATTTTTTTAACTTTGAAAGGTATTTTTATCATGCGTCTATTTTTTAATATTCAGGCCGCGGTGCTGGCATCTGTCATGGCTTTTTCAGCCGCCCCAATAGTGTCAGCAGGCACCGATGACCATAAACCAAAATTCGGCGGCGTGGTAGTTGAAACGAAAGCGGGTGATATAGAAATAGTGGCCAAGCCCGATAGCATTCAAATCTACATCACCGACCATGGCAAACCCATGAAATTGGACGGTGCAAAAGCCAAGGTCACACTGCTCAATGGCACTGAGAAATCAGAGGCCAATCTGGTATTGGTCGGTGACAAGCTGGAGGCAAAAGGCGCTTTCAAGGTCGCCAAAGGTACCAAGGGTATTGCGATAGTCACTCTGGCCGGCAAGCCGCCGATCACCGCTCGGTTTGACATCAAATAAGCCTCTTAGCGCTCCCGCAGCTTGACCTTGAGCCTTCTCGAGGGTTCAGGCTGTGCCCATGGCCATTGCTTGTCAAACTAACCTTTAGCGCTGGCAGGGCTGCTACCTTGCATGTCAGCATCTATTTTTTACAGATTCCTAATTTAATAGCTGCTTGCGCCCGCATCTATTGGGCTAGCAGTCGTTTTATCCAAATTTCTACTTAATGCGCATAAAAAAAACCGCCAGACTTCGCAGTCAGGCGGTTTTGAAACTCTCCATTTCCAAATTTAACGCTGACTGAAGTTGAAGCCTGGACCGAAGCCCAAGCCTCACCTTCTCCAGCGTATCTCTCGCACTAAATCAGTAACTAGAACGTGTGCGCCACGCCAATGTTCAAACCACGAACTTTCGTCTCGCTAAAGTCGGACGTAAAGCTGCCAGCACCCGGGCCGATGAGGGCGGTGTTGGTCACGCGGTCTTTTTGGTTGTTAACACCGTAGTTGGCCTGCAGCATGGTGCGCTTGGACAAGGGGTACTGCCCGCCAATCTGGAAAGCGCGGACTTTGCGTTCCACGGAATCACGAGCGGCACCGCCGAGCTGCGTCGCCGCACCAGTCGTTTTGTGGGTGCCGAAGCTGGTCAACAGCGTAGCGTTGCCAACTGGCACTTTTACTCCCAATGCGTACTGGCGGGAGTTGGTGTTCTCGCCGCTGCCGTTGAGCGTGGTGCCGCCAATCGCTGACACCACGCCACCGGTGATGGTGGTGGTGCTTGAGCGGTCTTTGCGGTTGGTGTAGTTGAAGAACGGCTGAGCCACGCCAAAATCGTACGCTGCGCTGAGGGTGTAGTCAGTGCGCGGGCCAGAGCTGCTCGTGGTCACATTCAAGGCACCAGCCAAACCGTTATTGGTAGAAGCTGTTGTATTTTGCTTGTTGTAGCCAATACCGACATAAATCGGGCCGGCTGCGTAGGCCAGTGACAGGTCAACACCGGTTTTGTTGCTGGCGTTGGTGGACGCGGGAAGGGTTCTGGTTGAACGGTTGGTTTCAGGTGCAATCAAGGAAACGGTACCTGAAATACCGCCGAAATCCGGGCTGCGGTACTGAATGGCGTTGGAGGCGCGAACATCTGTACCTTGCACAATGGTTGCGCCAACCTCGTACAGGCCGCTACCCCACGCCGCAGACAAACCGCCAGCGTAAACGTCAAACGAGCCCAAGACCTGGCGGCCCAAACGAACTTCGCCGAAGCCGCCCGAAAGGCCAACCCAAGCCGCCTGGCTGAAGAAATTGCCGCCGCCAGTGCCCACCGCGCCGTTGTCCAGGGTCAGCCCCGACTCAAAAACGAAATTAGCCCGCAAGCCGCCGCCCAAATCTTCTGATCCGCGCAAACCAAAGCGTGACGAGGCTTGACCCTGGTTGTCGCCATCAGAGATGCGAAAGCCTGGCTTTTCCACACTGCCGCCCAGGTTGGTGTTGGTGGTGCTTGCGCCCGGGCCAACAACGACGCTGGTACGCGTGTTGTTGACTGTGGTGCGAAAGCCCAGGTCAACTCCGGCTTCAGCGCGGCCATACAAGGTAACGCTTGACTGCGCAAAAGCACCGGTAGCGGCAAGGGCCGCCAAAGCGATGAGGGATTTTTTCATTTTGAGGTTTCTCCGTGGGTAAAAAACAAAAGTCACGCAAGATGCGTACCAGTCAACCTGCAACCGATATCAATGACTAAAACAATAGCAACAACAGTCGCCAAAACAACGGAGAATGCAAAAGCGACTCAAAATTGTCACATACACGCTCATCCTTGGCGCCACACGTCTGAATGACCGAGCCCGGCTGGTGCAGTTAGACGCGTTGCAGCCGATGCGTCGCCGAGCAAATAGGCACGCCACCAATTGACAGTGATATCAGCCACCAGCGCCTGATGGCTCAGTTGTAGTTGTATTGCAATCGCTTCACGCTGCTGGTTCAGGCGCTGGCTGCCACTGCCGTCTTTTATGCCACCAAAGGTAAAGTGGTCTGCATTTTTGACCAACAAGATGGCTTTTTGGCCGACTGGCAGCGCATCAAACACCGCAGCCCGCCTTTCAGCCGTTGCGCCATTACCCAATACATCGCCGTCGAGCGTGCCAGTAATACACAGTGTGGGTCGAGTGACCTTGGCATAGGCCTGCACGGGCTCGCCGCTTACTGGCATGGTAGGCGAAAGCGCCAACAGCGCTCCAACGCGCGGCTCTTGAATAGCCGCATAGCCCGGGTAGGTTTGCCCGCCCACCCCCAAAACAGTAAGCGCCCCAAAAGAGTGTCCGGCCACGCCGACCGCATCAACGCGTACGTTTGCCCATTGTTTACTGATCGTTTTCTGGCGGGCGATTTCATCCAGGATGAACACAACATCCTGCAAACGGGCTAGCAATTGCCCAGCGCCAGCAACCTCTGTGAGTGAAATACGCCCCAAGCCGGTGCGTGGAGCGGCACGTACGGCATCCGTGTCACTGCCAGGGTGCTGAACATGCACCACAACAAAGCCTGCGTTCGCCCAAGCTTGCCCCCAAACGCCGCCACCATCGCGGCTGCCGCCCAAACCATGGGAATAAACAATCACCGGCCAGCCGCCGCGAGGAACGGGAGTGTGCGCGGTCGGCAATCGCAAGCGGATCGGTAAACCGCGGTTTCTCACTGCGTCTTTCCAGACAGTGTCTATGGGCTCGGCGCTTTGCGCTGCGGCGGCCGGCAAAGCCACAGCGCCCAGCCAACCGGTGCCCGCGGCGATCACTTGGCGCCGGGTGATGGTTGGCGCTCTAACAAACCTGTCGCTGGACTGATGCGGGGTAGCGCGTTGCATCGTGTAATTTTGAGACGGCTATGTAAACCGTTTGTGAACCAGAAATAAAACGCTGCAAATTAAAGGCAGGTACACCGCCTCGCGAGGTGCGCGCTGCTATCGAAAAATGCCACTCTGTGAAGAAAAATGTACATAAACGGCCTTTAGCTCAATAAATCCGGGCGCAAACAGCTACTCTAACCATAGCAACTAAGACTGCAGCGTGGCCAGAAGTTTGGCATGTATGCCGCCAAAACCACCGTTGCTCATGCACAGCACATGGTCGCCCGGCCGCGCTTTGGCCTTGATCAGGCGCACCAACTCATCAATGCTGCCGGCAACCATCGCCCGGTCCACCATTGGCGCCAGCACGGCTTTGACATCCCAATCCAGGCCGCCCGCATGACACAAGGCGAAATCTGCATATTCAAGTGCGTGTGGCAACTGGGCCGCCATGGCACCCAGCTTCATGGTGTTGCTGCGCGGCTCAAAAACGGCCAATATGCGGTCGGCCGTCTTGCCCGCAGCATTGAGCTGCCGGCGAAGCCCATCAATGGTGGTCTGGATGGCAGTCGGATGGTGCGCAAAGTCGTCGTACACGGTGATGTCGCCTTCAAGCGTTTTCACCAAGCCTTTGATTTCCATCCGGCGTTTGACATTTTGGAAGCTGGCCAGCGCTTCAGCAGCAAGCTGTGGGGCAACGCCCACATGTTCTGCGGCGGCAATTGCTGCCAGTGCATTGAGCTGGTTGTGAACGCCACTGACGCCCCACCGAACCTGGGCCACCACCTTGCCCGCCTTGAGCACATCGAACGCGTGCGGCTCACCGACAGCGGTAAAGCCGTCTTTATTAATCCATGCCAAACCGAAGAGTGTCTGCTCACTCCAGCAGCCTTGCGCTATGACCCGCTCCAGGCTTTCTTCGGTCGCGTTCACCACGATACGGCCAGTAGACGGCACGGTGCGCACCAGATGGTGGAACTGCTTTTCAATGGCCGCGAGGTCGTCAAAAATATCGGCGTGGTCGAATTCGAGGTTGTTCAAAATCGCTGTGCGCGGGCGGTAATGCACAAATTTGCTGCGTTTGTCGAAAAAAGCGGTGTCGTATTCGTCCGCTTCAATCACAAAGGTATTGCCTGCGCCCAGCCGCGCCGACACGCCAAAATTCAGCGGCACGCCACCCACCAGAAAGCCCGGCTGCAAACCTGCGCGTTCCAATATCCAGGCCAGCATGGCGGTGGTGGTGGTTTTGCCATGCGTGCCGGCTACCGCCAGCACATGGCGCGGGCCAGTGGCGTGGTGGGTTGGGTGGTGCAGCACGTGGCCGCTCAACCACTGCGGCCCGCTGGTGTAAGGCAGGCCAGCGTCCAGGATCGCTTCCATGAGCGGATATTTGGGTTCACCGACAACGTGCGCCCTGGACACCACATTACCCACTACGAACACATCCGGGTTAAAAGCCAGTTGATCCGCGCCATAACCTTCAATCAGCTCTATGCCCAAGGCACGCAGCTGGTCACTCATGGGCGGGTACACGCCAGTGTCGCAGCCCGTGACTTTGTGCCCCGCGTCAACCGCTAACGCAGCCAGGCCGCCCATGAATGTGCCGCAGATGCCTAATATGTGTATGTGCATCCACTTATTCTAGGAGCCAACTTACGCGTTGCGCAGCTGGCCTAAACTTGGCGCTTGCCTTTTTTAAAGCCCACTTCAGATGAACACGCTTAAATCCGAAATCGCTGCGACCGCCGCCGCACTGGTGGTTGAAGAAGGCCTTGAATATGGCCCGGCCAAGCGGCGTGCCGTCAAGCAGATGGGACTGCCCGCCCGCGCCGAGCTGCCCGACAACGCACAAATTGAAGATGCGGTGATGGAGTACATCGCTGTGTTTTGCGCCGATACCCAACCCATTGAGCTGGCAGCGCTGCGCGAGCTGGCGCTGGTCTGGATGCAGCGTATGGCCGATTTTCGCCCGCACCTGGCCGGTGCGGTCTGGCACGGCACTGCGACCCGGTTGAGTGACATTTACATTCAGCTGTTTTGTGACGACTCAAAATCGGCTGAAATCGCGCTGATTGAACACAATGTCGATTACGAACCCCGCACGGTCACGGGTTTTACCGGGGGCAAAGTGGAGGCGCTTTCGCTCAGCAGTCTGTGCAAACCACTTAATGAAAACATTGGCGTGCACTTTATGGTGTACGACCACGACGACCTGCGTGGCGCCCTCAAACCTGACGACAAAGGCCGCAAACCGAGAGGTGATGTGCTGGCTGTGCAAAAATTGAGCGCGATGACTCTGGCTGATTCCACAAATCCCACCGACCCCACCGACCCCACCGACCCCACCAACCCCACCACTTCCTACTCTCGATGAACCGCCGAAATCTACTATACGTGGGCGCCGCTGCAGCTGCCGGGCTGGCGGGCGTGGGCGCGGCTTGGCTTAAATTTGAGCCTGCCGCATTGACCGACCCACAAACCACTGCCGCCCAAGACGCCTTTTGGAGCATGAACTTTGACACGCCGGATGGCAAGCCGCAGCCGATGAGCAACTTTAAAGGCAAACCGCTGCTACTGAACTTCTGGGCCACGTGGTGCCCACCCTGTGTTGAAGAGCTGCCGCTGCTGGATGCCTTTTACCAGGAGCAAAAAGCAAAAAATTGGCAAGTGCTTGGGCTCGCCGTTGATCAACCCAGCATGGTGCGCAGTTGGCTGAGAACCAGACCACTGAGCTTTGCCGTTGGCATGGCGGGCCTTGACGGCACTGCTCTGAGCAAAACCCTGGGTAATCTTGCAGGTGGACTGCCATTTACAGTTGTCTTTGGGGCCTCGGGCAAGTTGCTACACCGCAAGACCGGCAAAGTCACTAAAAATGACTTGGCGCAGTGGGTGAAGTTGCGATAAGCAGAGAACTGCTCATCGTTTGATATCAGTTGTTTTATGCATTGTCCAATAAAAGCAAGCAAGAGTAGCTAAAAGTAGCTATTTTTAATTAAAGTCCGCTAAATTTTAGGAAGTCAGGGTTGAATCATTCTGTGATTTATGCGTCCGGGCATTTCTGCATGAAGTACACTCTGCGCATAAATTTCGTTAAGCCGTCAAGAAGGCTAGACGTTGTCAGCTTTTAGGCGATTTAGCGCTCAAAAGCAAAGAGTAAGCGTAAAAAGAAGAGCGCCGCCCCGAAGTCGGGTGCTCAACTTGCATTTTCGGAAGACCCCTCCATGGACCTGAGAAAACTCAAAACGCTGATTGATTTGGTGTCCGATTCGAACGTATCGGAACTCGAAATTACCGAGGCCGAAGGCAAGGTTCGTATCGTCAAATCCAGCGGTGCGCCAATGGTGACGCAGCAACCCACCATGCAAATGGCAGCGCCCATGGCCGCTGCAGTCGTGGCCACCGCGCCTGCCGTTGACAGTGCGCCTTTAGAGCCTGCTGGTCATGCCGTGAAGTCGCCAATGGTCGGCACTTTTTATCGCTCCGCCAGCCCAGGTGCCAAGCCCTTCGTTGAAGTTGGCAGCATCGTCAAGGAGGGCGACACGATCTGCATCATCGAGGCGATGAAGATCCTCAATGAAATTGAAGCCGATAAATCGGGAATTGTCAGCAAGGTTTTATGTGAAAACGGCCAAGCCGTTGAGTACGGACAGCCGTTGTACCTGATCGACTGACGGCGCGGCATGTTTAAAAAAATCCTTATCGCCAACAGGGGCGAGATTGCTCTGCGTATCCAGCGGGCTTGTCGCGAGCTCGGTGTGAAAGCTGTAATGGTTCACTCAGAAGCGGATCGAGACGCGAAATACATCAGGCTGGCCGATGAGTCGGTGTGCATTGGGCCGGCACCCTCAAAAGACAGTTACCTGAACATGCCAGCCATTATTTCGGCGGCTGAAGTGACTGATGCTGAAGCTATCCACCCGGGTTACGGCTTTTTGAGCGAAAACGCGGACTTCGCTGAGCGGGTCGAAAAGAGCGGTTTCAAGTTCATAGGCCCCTCCCCCGAGTCGATTCGAATGATGGGTGACAAGGTCACTGCAAAGCAGACCATGATCAAAACCGGCGTGCCCTGCGTGCCGGGATCCGAGGGCGCGCTGCCAGACGACGCAGTCATGATCAAGCGCACAGCCAAACAAGTCGGCTACCCGGTCATCATCAAGGCGGCAGGCGGCGGCGGCGGGCGTGGCATGCGCGTGGTGCACACTGAAGCAGCGCTGCTGCATGCGGTGCAAACCACCAAGGCGGAAGCGGCAGCCGCTTTTGGCAACCCGGAGGTGTATATGGAGAAATTCCTCCAGAACCCGCGGCACATTGAAATTCAAATCATGGCCGACCAACACCGCAACGCAGTGTGGCTGGGAGAGCGCGACTGCTCCATGCAGCGACGCCACCAAAAAGTCATTGAAGAAGCGCCTGCGCCAGGTGTTCCGCGAAAATTGATTGAACGTATCGGCGAGCGCTGCGTGGCAGCAGTTAAAAAAATTGGTTATCGAGGCGCAGGCACATTCGAGTTTTTGTTTGAAAACGGTGAGTTTTATTTCATCGAGATGAATACCCGCGTGCAAGTCGAACACCCAGTTACTGAATGGGTTACGGGCGTGGACGTAGTGCGCACGCAAATCATGGTGGCCGCTGGCGAGAAGCTGCCCTTCACCCAGCGGCAAATTGAGATCAAAGGCCACTCGATTGAATGCCGGATCAACGCTGAAGACCCTTACAAGTTCACGCCATCGCCGGGGCGCATCACCACGTGGCACGCTCCGGGCGGGCCCGGGGTGCGAGTCGATTCGCACATTTATGCCAACTATTTTGTACCGCCAAATTACGATTCAATGATTGGCAAAATCATCGTTCACGGTGATACGCGTGAGCAGGCCCTGGCGCGCATGCGTACCGCTCTGGCTGAGACAGTGGTTGAAGGTATCAATACCAACATTCCACTGCACCGGGAGTTGATGGTGGACGCCAAGTTCGTGGACGGCGGGACGAACATCCACTACCTTGAAGAGTGGCTGTCCAAACGCATTCGTTAACAGTATCTGGCATCGGAGATGACTATTTTTGAATTGGTCTTGTTGGTGCCAGAAAGCGCCGTCGATGAAGTAAGCGACGCTCTGGAGGCGCTTGACTCCGTAAGCGTTTCCCTTGAAGACGCCGACGCGCACACTTCCGCCGAACAGGCATTGTTCGGCGAGCCGGATATGCCGCCACCTAAATCAGGCTGGCAGCGGTCTCGCATAGTTGCTTTGTTCCCCACTGAATTGTTGGCGCGCGAGGCAGCAGATCTCGTAGCTGCTCAGGATTTCTTTACCGACTGTACGGTGGTGGCCATTCAGAGCGTCCCCGAACAAGACTGGGTGAGGCTGACGCAATCACAATTTACCCCGGTCGAAATTACTGGTGAGTTCTGGATCGTCCCAACGTGGCATCAGCCGCCAGCTCAGGCGCTCCGGATAATTCGCCTTGATCCCGGTTTGGCGTTCGGTACTGGAACGCACCCGACCACCCGCATGTGCCTGCGGTGGATTGCGCATCAAAAGACTGCTTTTGGCCGGGTGCTTGATTACGGCTGCGGCTCCGGTATTCTGGCGATCGGCGCGGCGAAGTTTGGCGCTACCCAAATCGACGCGGTCGATATTGATCCTGCTGCTGTCGAGTCAACTCGCGCCAACGCCAATACCAACGGTGTGCTGGTTCATGCGGGTCTTCCAGATGCCGCCAATGGAACCTACCAAACCGTGTTGGCCAACATTTTGGCCACACCGCTTAAAGTGCTGGCGCCGCTGCTGTGCGGGCATGTTGAAAAAGGCGGTAACTTGGTGATGGCAGGCATTTTGGAGCGGCAGGCCGACGAATTGCGGGCTGCCTATGCGCCATGGTGCGCATTGCAAGTGGCAGACCAGGAAGACGGCTGGATTTTGATGACCGCGCGGTTTTGATGCCAGTGCCCATGGACGCTGTCAGCAAAACCGCAAAGCACCGCACGGATTTAAAATACACTGATCCATGATGATCACACGATGCCCTGCCTGCGGCACGATGTTTAACGTCGTGGTTGACCAATTGAAAGTCTCGCAAGGCTGGGTTCGTTGTGGGCAGTGCTCGGACATATTCGATGCGTCACTGCATTTGCAGGAGGCGGCCGTTGTAATGGGCGACGCCCCTGCAACCGGTAAGCAAGCCGTCACAAGTGCGGCGCAGGCACTGCTACCAGACAACACCAAAGCTGACACTTTCGACTCTGGTTTCACAGACGACTTCACGCAATCACTTCAGGCAGCAATTGATGCATCGGCATTTTCAAAAGCGTCAGGCGGCGGATTGGCACCTTCTCAACCTGCACCGTTGGCGGAGGCGAGCTTGCCTGCGGTTGAGTCGTCACGCGCTTTTTTAAACGACGAAATTAACGCTGAAGAAAGTGCTGCAGCAGCTGATGGTGTGTCGTTTGTTCAGAAAGCGCGGCGAAATGCATTTTGGAAGAAAGCTTGGGTGCGCACGCTGCTTGTTGTAACGGCCCTTTTTCTGGCTACCATGATGCTGATTCAAGTGGGGGTTCAACACAGAGACCAGCTTGTGACGCAGGCGCCACAAAGCAGGCCGTTGGTGCAGGCGATCTGCGACCAATTCGGCTGCCAGCTCGGGCAGCTGCGCAAAATCGATGCGGTAATTATTGATGGCTCGACCTTCACCAAGCTGGGCCTTGATACTTACAAGCTTAATTTTTCTATCAAGAACCTTGGCTCTGTTGCCGTTGTCATGCCGTCGCTGGAGGTGACCCTTACCGACACGCAAGACCAACCATTGCTGCGAAGGGTTTTGCTACCAGCGCAGTTTGGTGCCGGTGCTGGCCTGCTGAGTCCTGGCGTTGATTTTGCCGGGTCTGTCACCATCGACCTGTCTGTTGAGACAGCGCAGCGCAATGGTGCTGCGGCACCCTCTCGCGTTACAGGCTACCGGCTGCTTGCGTTTTATCCATGAGCGGCGTTTGCGACGCTCCATCTAATGCCGGGCCTATTGTTGTACTGCAGCTTTGCAAGCCTATTCGCCCCGGGCGACTTCCGAATCCTTTAATCTTCTAACCTTACTTACTAAAAAATATGGCAGCTTTAATTTGTGGCTCTATCGCGATTGACACCATCATGAGCTTTGACGGTCGGTTTTCCGACCGAATCTTGCCAGACCAGATTCATATTCTGAACTTGTCGTTCATTGTCCCCACGCTCAGGCGCGACTATGGTGGCTGCGCGGGCAATATTGCTTATGCGCTTAAACAGTTGGGTGGTGAGCCTCTGCCGATGGGTACGATTGGGAGCGACGGTGGCGATTACGTAAACAGACTCAACAACATGGGTATCAGCACCGAGTTTGTCTGTGAAGTTCCTGGTAGTTATACGGCTCAAGCCATGATCATGGCCGATCAGGAGACCAACCAAATCGCTGCCTTTCACCCGGGCGCAATGATGGATTCACACACTACCAAAATCTCCCCGCGAAGCGATATCAAGTTGGGTATCGTTGCACCCGACAGCAGAGACGGCATGCTGCAACATGCTGAACAATTTAAAGCAGCGAATATTCCATTTGTTTTCGATCCTGGGCAGAATCTCGCGCTGTTTGACTCAGAAGAGCTGCTGCACTTTGTTGAACTGGCGACTTGGGTGGCGGTCAACGACTATGAAGCCAAGCTGCTGTGCGAACGTACCGGGTTGTCGTGCGAAGAACTGTCGCAGCTGGTCGACGGTTTAATCGTGACACTTGGAGCCGAAGGCAGCGAAGTCTGGATCAAGGGCTGCAGAACCGCGGTTCCACCAGTCAAAGCCGTTGAAGTGTTGGACCCCACCGGCTGTGGCGACGCATTTCGCGCTGCGCTGCTGTTTGGGCTTGAAAAAGGTTGGCCTTTGATCCGCTGTGCTGAGCTGGGCAACCGGATAGGGGCGCACAAAATTGCTTTTAGGGGAGCGCAAAATTATACGCTTGAAGCCTTGAAAATTTGATTAATTATGACATTAGCCCAATGAATACGGGCGCCAACAGTTACTAATTTAATAGCAATTAAGCTGTATAAAAAAAACCCAGCATTTTTTGGTGCTGGGCTTTTCTAAGCAGAAGTACCTTACTGCTTACGGCTTGCTGGCAGTTGGAAACGGCCAAGCGGCTTGCGGGTTCAGAGTAGTCTGAGCCGCAGGTGCAGCCGGTGCAGCAGGTGCTTTCGCAGCAGGCTTTTTCGCAGCTTTCTTTGCAGCAGGTTTGTTCGCGGCTTTCTTTGCAGCGGGTTTCTTCGCTACTTTTTTTGCTGCGGCTTTTTTGGCTGGCGCTTTCTTGGCTGCAGCTTTTTTGGCCGGTGCTTTTTTAGCAGCTACTTTTTTCGCTGGCGCTTTTTTAGCAGGCGCTTTTTTGGCTGCAGCTTTCTTTGCCGGAGCTTTTTTAGCGGCTACTTTTTTCGCTGGCGCTTTTTTAGCAGGGGCTTTCTTGGCCGGTGCTTTTTTCGCTGCTACTTTCTTTGCTGCTACTTTTTTAGCAGGGGCTTTCATCGGAGCAGCTTTTTTTGCCGCTGGTTTTTTTGCAGTTGCCATAGATTTCTCCTTTTCACGTTGCAATTAGCACTTCGCGTTTGGAGTACGCAAAGCGATCCGAGGTATTGGGCCTGCAATTCGCCCGGCCCAATACTACGAACACAGGAACAAATTCCAACGTTTGCTCTGCGGCGAAACTACTGGAAATTGCAATTCTAAAAATCATGTTTTTATATTTTTTACAGAGGGTAACTTCTAATTAGTCCCAAGAAAGCGCGCCGCCTGATTGGTACTCAATCACTCGGGTTTCAAAGAAGTTACGCTCTTTCTTCAAATCAATCATTTCGCTCATCCACGGAAACGGATTTTCTTCGCTCGGGAACAAGATTTCCAAACCAATCTGGGTTGCACGGCGGTTGGCTATGTAGCGCAAATAGCCTTTGAACATCGAGGCATTCAAGCCCAACACACCCCGCGGCATGGTGTCCTCTGCATAACGGTACTCCAGCTCCACCGCCTCCAAAAACAACGCCTTGATTTGAGCTTTGAACTCTGCAGTCCACAAACCGGGATTTTCCAGCTTGAGCTGGTTGATCAGATCGATACCAAAATTGCAATGCATGGACTCATCACGCAAAATGTACTGATATTGCTCGGCAGCACCAGTCATTTTGTTTTGCCGTCCCAGAGCCAGTATTTGGGTGAAGCCAACGTAAAAGAACAGACCTTCCATGAGACAGGCAAAAACTATCAACGACTTAAGCAGCGTCTGATCTGCTTCTTGTGTGCCGGTCTTGAAATGTGGATTTGAAATGACATCAATAAACGGAATCAAAAACTGGTCCTTGTCCTTGATGGACTGAACCTCGTTGTATGCGTTAAATATTTCAGCCTCGTCCAAGCCCAACGACTCAGTAATGTACTGATAGGCATGCGTATGAATGGCTTCTTCAAAAGCCTGGCGCAGTAAAAACTGCCGGCATTCAGGCGCTGTGATGTGTCGGTAGGTACCCAACACAATATTGTTGGCCGCCAATGAATCTGCTGTCACGAAAAAACCGAGGTTGCGTTTGACCAAACGACGCTCGTCATCGGTCAAGCCATTAGGATCTTTCCAGAGCGCGATGTCACGCGTCATGTTGACTTCTTGCGGCATCCAGTGGTTAGCGCAAGTAGCAAGGTATTTTTCCCAGGCCCATTTGTACTTGAAGGGAACGAGCTGGTTTACGTCAGTTTGACCATTGATAATTCGCTTATCTGAAGCTTTGACACGCTTCATTACCGCGGGAGCAGACGCTGCGTTTTCAGAGGAAACTTGAGATTCGTGCTTCGCTTGGGTAACAGTGGCGGTTGAAAATGACCCATCGTTGAGCATGCGTGCGCCAACGTCTTGCGCCTCTTCACTTTCTTCGGAAATTAAAGACAAAAGCTCTTCCGGACGGCGATCGAGTACGCCGCTGTTATAAGAATTTTGCAATGATGGTTTGACTTCGTCGTCCCAGGTCAACATAGATATTTCCAATATTTCAAGATTATCAAAGCAGTGGTGCCAAATGAAAAGTTTTCATTCGCATCATCATGAATTAGTGTTGCTCAATTGCATCGATCAACGTTACCGATTTTTCTGAATGCATTAGGTTTTACTGGCAAGCTTCGCATCCGGGATCATCAATTGCGCAAAATTTTATGTCAGTAGCAGGTATCGCATTCATTTGAATTTGGGCTGCGGCCGCCGCAGCGTCCAATGCACCTGTCGCGCTAGCTGCAGTGACCGTGCTGGATGCAACCGAGTTCAACTTGCCCGCAGTCACCGTTGATTTCTCAACGTGCGTGGCACTCTGTGTGCGTAAATAATAGGTTGTCTTCAACCCGCGTAACCAAGCCAGCTTGTAAGTCTCGTCGAGCTTTTTGCCTGACGCACCAGCCATATAAATGTTCAGCGACTGCGCTTGATCGATCCACTTCTGACGGCGTGAGGCAGCTTCGACAATCCAAAATGTTTCGACTTCAAACGCAGTTGCGTACAACGCTTTGATATCTTGCGGCACGCGATCAATCGGCCGCAATGAACCATCGAAGTGTTTTAGGTCAACCACCATTACGTCGTCCCACAAGCCCAAACGCTTCAGGTCGCGGACGAGGTAGTGGTTAATTACAGTGAATTCCCCGGACAAATTGGATTTGACTGACAAGTTTCCAAAACACGGCTCAATGCAGGCATCAACGCCGATGATGTTGGAAATAGTAGCCGTAGGTGCAATAGCAACGCAGTTTGAGTTGCGCATACCGTCAAGCGCAATTTTTTTGCGCAATGCTTCCCAGTCGAGAGTCATGGAACGGTCAACTTCAACATAGCCCCCGCGCTCTTGGACCAGCATGTCCAGCGTATCGAGCGGCAGCACCCCTTTATCCCAGAGCGAATTCTTATAACTCGCGTACTTCCCACGCTCCTTGGCCAGTTCGGTAGATGCCCAATAAGCGTGGTAGCAGACAGCTTCCATCGACGTATCCGCAAAGTCAACCGCTGCTTGAGAGGCATACGGTACGCGCAACTCATACAGGCAATCCTGGAATCCCATAATGCCAAGCCCAACAGGGCGGTGCCGCATGTTGGAATCACGTGCTTTTTTTACCGCGTAGTAATTGATGTCAATTACGTTGTCCAACATCCGCATGGCAGTTGTTATCGTCTTTTGTAGCTTGGAATGGTCAAGTACCTTGACGCCGTTTGCACCGTCCTTCAAATGGTGAACCAGATTGACCGAGCCAAGATTGCAAACTGCAGTTTCGGTGTCGCTGGTGTTCAAGGTGATTTCAGTACACAAGTTAGAAGAATGAACCACGCCAGCATGCTGCTGCGGAGAGCGGATGTTGCAGACATCCTTGAAGGTAATCCATGGATGGCCGGTTTCAAACAACATCGACAACATCTTGCGCCACATATCTGTAGCCTGAAGCTTCCGGGAGGGTTTGATTTCACCGCGCTCTGCTTTAGCTTCGTAGGCAGTGTAAATTTGCTCAAATTCCCTGCCAAACTTGTCGTGCAGGTCTGGTGTGTCTGACGGTGAAAACAAGGTCCAACTGCCCTTTTCCATGACTCGTCGCATGAACAAGTCCGGAATCCAGTTGGCAGTGTTCATATCGTGCGTGCGGCGGCGGTCATCGCCCGTATTCTTACGCAGCTCCAGAAACTCCTCGATATCCAGGTGCCAGGTCTCCAGATAAGCGCAGACAGCGCCTTTGCGTTTGCCGCCCTGGTTCACCGCAACAGCGGTGTCGTTGACCACTTTGAGGAATGGCACAACACCCTGCGACTCGCCGTTAGTACCCTTAATGTGTGCACCAAGCGCACGCACTGGCGTCCAGTCGTTACCTAGCCCGCCTGCGAATTTGGAAAGCAGCGCATTTTCTTTGATGGCATCGTAGATTCCACCCAAATCGTCTGCCACTGTTGTGAGATAACACGAGGACAACTGTGATCGCAATGTACCTGCATTGAACAGCGTTGGCGTGCTGGACATAAAGTCGAACGACGACAATATTTCATAGAACTCGATTGCGCGCTCTTCCCGATTAATTTCGTTAAGAGACAATCCCATGGCAACCCGCATAAAAAATGCCTGCGGCAATTCAATACGCTGCTTACGCACGTGCAAGAAGTAGCGATCAAACAATGTTTGCAACCCAAGGTAGTCAAATTGCAAATCACGCTCTGGTTTGAGTGCTGCACCCAAACGGGTCAGGTCAAACTGCTGCAGCTTCTCATCAAGTAATTCGTTTTGAACGCCCTTGGCGATGAAGCCGGGGAAGTACTCAGCGTAACGAGTGCTCATTTCCTCGTGCGCAACTTCCTCACCAAGTACTTCCCGGCGAATGGTGTGCATCAAGAGCCGGGCAGTGGCGTAGGTGTAGTCGGGGTCTTTTTCAATTAACGTCCTGGCTGCAAGAATTGATGCCTTGTACACCTCATCGATCGGAACTCCGTCGTAAAGATTGCGCATGGTTTCGGCCACAATGGGCGCTGCCTTTACGTCTGCCCCCAAGTTCGCGCATGAGGCCTCAATCAGTGCCTGCAAATTCCTGACATCGAGGGCTACTTTTTTGCCGCCATCCATAACGTGCAAGGTGATCGCTTCACGCGCCTGAGCCTGCGGCTGACGAGCTCGCTCCTGCGTGCGCTTTTCACGATAGAGCACATAGGCCCGGGCGATTTCGTGGTGGCCACCGCGCATCAAGCCAAGCTCCACCTGGTCCTGCACGTCTTCAATATGGAAAGTGCCGCCACCAGGACGCGAACGCATCATGGCCCGCATCACCGCCTGAGTGAGCTCATCTACCGTCTGCCGTACGCTGGCCGAAGCCGCCCCTTGTGTGCCGTGCACCGCAAGAAAAGCTTTCATCATTGCCACTGCAATTTTATTGGGGGCAAAAGGCACAACTGCTCCGTTGCGCCTGATGATTTGGTAGCTGCTTACGGGATTGGTTTGACTGGTCTGATTGCTACTGGTCGGCGCAAGGTTTGGAGCGTTGGTAAAAGCGCTTGCGTGTTGGGCGGTCTGCATGAATTTCCTCTTTATCTTTTCTTTGATGTAATTTCGTGATGTCTCAAAAGGCGAACTTGTTTGCTTGCCTTTGCGCTGGTCTAAGGCCGCACATTTTTTGATCCACTCTCATCTGGTCAATCTGCTGCTTTTGGGCGGCGCATTTAGTTGCTTTCAGCGCGCAGGTGGTGCGCAAAAAACCCGTCTCTCTTAGTCGAAACTTCGCGCCGCGAGCCACCACATGTTTTAACACCCTACCCACTATACCTAGGGTCTTTGGGGAACTCAAGCACTACCGGTAGTGTTTTTTCGATGTAACGGAAAAAACTTTATTTTACGTTTTGCCGATTCTTTTTGATCTCCAAGTCACAGGACTCGCTAATGATCAGAGAAAAAAAATCTAAAGCACTCTTGAGTGTGTTGCTGCGCGCGCAAGTCCCCGCGCTCATCCTTTAAATATGGAGGTCAGGCGAGGGTTTAGCCCGGAAAGGCCCGCCAGCTGTTACTTTGGAACGCCGTCCGGCAGCGATTGACTTGCCAGCCCTAAACTGCGTCCCAAGCGTTGCCAATCAAACCCTGGGCCTGGATCGAACTTACGACCAACAGCAACATGCTCATGGCCGGCAACGTGCCTGACAGGATACTTGGACAGAATCGCAGCACAAAGCGCAGCCAGGGTTTCGTATTGCAACGGCTCAAAGTGACCACCTTCCGAGCCCTCAAGTTCTATCCCGATCGAATAGTGGTTGCAGTCTTCTCTGCCAAGATATGAGGATTGTCCAGCGTGCCATGCGCGCCGTTCACAACTTACAAACTGCCAGAGACGACCAGCCCGGCAAATGAAAAAATGCGCTGACACCTGCAGATTTCGGATAGATTGAAAATACGGATGCGCGTCCCAATCCAGTTGGTTCGTGAACAGCCTTTGTACGTTGTCGTTGCCAAACTCGCCGGGGGGCAAGCTAATTGAATGAATCACTAGCAAATCGATATCTGCATTGACGGGTCTAACTCCAAAGTTTGGTGACGGTAGTGCTCTGGCATATCGGTACCAGCCCTCAGACCAGGCCAACCCTAACGGCGATTCACGCATTTTGGTCAGCTGCGCCAAATATCGACTCGCCATCTGGTACCGCTATGTTCAGGCGTGCAATTCGGTAACGAATCTGCCGCAAGCTAAGTCCCAACTTTGCCGCAGCCAAAGTTCGGTTAAACCGACATTCACCCAGTACCCGACACAAAATTGCTCGCTCTTTTTCGTCGAGATAGTTTTGCAGGTTTTCCGGGATTTCTAACGCAGCGGGTATCAAAACGCCCGAGATGCCGTCCACCGGCGCTATCGCCGCCGTAATGGAATTTAAATCACTGCCCGTTAAAGAATCATCGAGTTGCAACTCACCACCATCGCCCAGCGCAACTGCTCGATGCAAAATATTTTCAAGCTCCCTGACATTTCCGTTAAACGCGTACTCGCTAAGCTGCGCCAGCAAATCCTCATTCAGCACAGGAATGCCAAATCCTGATTCCCGGCAGATGCGATTTAAGAGGGCCACACACAAATCAGGCAGGTCCTCAGGTCTGTCGCGCAGCGGAGGAACCTTGATGACAATGACGTTCAATCGGTAGTACAAATCCTGGCGAAAGTTGTTTAATGACACTTCGACAGCCAAGTCTTTGTGTGATGCACTTACAACCCGAACATCTACCGGGTCCTCTTGTGAGGAGCCTAGCGGGCGCACCATCCGTTCTTGGATCGCCCTTAGCAATTTCGACTGCATAGCCAACGGCAGATCGCCTATCTCGTCCAAAAACAGAGTCCCGCCTTTAGCGGCCTGAAAGTACCCTTCCCGATCCTGATTCGAGCCGGTGTAAGCACCCTTACGCGCACCAAAAAATTCTGCTTCAACCAGGTTTTCGGGGATAGCACCGCAATTTACAGCAACAAAGGGGCCAGTTTTGCGATGGCTGCAGCTGTGGACTGCGCGCGCAACCAATTCTTTACCAGTCCCTGATTCGCCTTGTATAAGTACCGGTGCCATGCTGCCTGCAACCCTGACAATCCGTGCTTTTACCGCAAGCATGCTCGCCGACTGTCCCACCAGTCGCTCTAAAGCCGGCGAATCCACACTTTGCCTTGCATTCTCACTCTCAGTCTTGGCCATGCTCGCTGATGCTTTCGAACCAACCAAGGGCATTGATCCAGGGGAGTTGATTGCCCTGGTGCTTTGGACCGCGGACGCCACAACACTTCGGAACTGTTTGAGGTCGACTGGCTTCGTGAGGTAATCAAAAGCACCAGCTTTAAGCGCTTCGACGGCATTCTCGGCTGATCCATGCGCTGTAATGACTACGCACCGCTCGTTGCGCTGTTGCTGAACCAATTCGTGCAGCAGCTCCAATCCCAGGCCATCTGGTAACCGCATATCGGTAATCACTGCATCGAAACGGCTGCTATCCAAAAGTTGGCGCGCATGCGCAAGATCCCCTGCAGCCTCAACCCGATAACCCTCCCGCAGCAGCGTTAGTTCATACAGTGTGCGCAAATCCGGCTCGTCGTCGATGACCAGAATTCGAGCTGACTGGGCGGTATGGGGGCTGTCGTTCTGCGGCATGATGGCTATGAAAACAAATTGTTGTACTAAAGAGGCGGGCTGGCAACACTTAAACCTGCAGATTTGAAAATTACGAAAAACTCGTTTCCCTGAACCAGTCGACGTGCTATTCGCTGATAGCCAATTGTCGCGCCATACCGCTCACACAGCTCTCTGCAAATATACAGGCCCAAGCCGCTTGAACGACTTTCGGAGGAAAAAAATGGCTCAAACAGGTGTGATTTAACTGTCTCTTCGAGGGGGTCTCCGTTACTCCATACTGTCAATCGCGCTGCACCGCCCGGCGGCTGTTGCGTCTCAATTTGAATTGCTTGCGCCGAAGGACTTACGTACCGCAACGCGTTGTCGAGCAGATTTACCAGCACCCGCCGCAAATGTTCAGGATCGAAAACGATTTCGCTGGTTCGCGCACCTAACGAAATGTAAACGAGGTTTGCGGAAGCGGTCTGTCCAATCCAGTCAGCGGCTACGCGCGCAGTGAGGTCGTCGAGCGACAGTGCCAAGCCGAATTGCTCAGGCAGAGACTCCTGCGCGCGTGAAACATTCAGAATATCGTCAACAATTTTGGAAAGTCGCTGGACGTTTTGCTGCACCATGGCAGCCAGGCGCTTTTGACCAGGGTCTACTAAATCTTCATCTAGCAATGCATTGGCCTGCGAAATAGCAGCAAGTGGATTGCGAATTTCGTGCGCTACGGCCGCCGACATTCGCCCCATTGCTGCCATTTTTTCCACGCGAACTTGCGCCTCCAACTCACGAAGGTCCTCTAAAAACATCACGCAAAGCGCCCCGTCTGCACTACCTTGCGCTCCGACGAGCCGGGTACGCACACGCAAGCTCCTCGCATTACGATCTGCATGCAGCAAGGTAACGTCAACCTCCAGCGGCTCACGATCAGTGATCGTTTTGCGCATGATCTCGACCAGTGGTTGCCACGCTGCATCAGTAGCCAAAACGAACGGGGCAACGCGGGCGATATTACGTGTCGCAAGCAAGCGACGAGCAGCCGGGTTGGCCGACCGAACAATCCCATTGGAATCAATGACCAACACGCCGTCGGTAAGGGCCTCAACTACCAACTCGTTGACTGCTGTCTGGGTACGCGCCATCGCTTGACTGGCTCTCGCCGTCTGCTCTTCTCTAGCAAGGCGCAAGGCAAGTTGATTGGCCAGCAGCGCAACTGCAAAAAATCCAGTCCCGCTGAGACCCGCTTGTAAGAATCGCCCAGCTGAGTCTCCGGGAATATGTGCTGAGAGCCACCAGGCATCTGCCAGCAAAAAAATTGTCACTGTGGCGGCGGTTCCGAGTGCCAGCAACATAGGTCCCAACACTGACGCCAGCAAAACAGGCAACGCAAACAGTGGAGTGTAAAAAATGGCGCTGGATTGAAGAAAGTTCAACGCTGTAAATGCCAAAACGTCAACGCCAATGGTTGACAACCATTGCACTCCAAACACATTGCTGGGCGGTCGCGGACTCGAGAAGATCCTCACTGCAAGCGTGGCAAAAAGGTAGCCAAGACAAACCGCAAGCGACCAGCGGTCGATTGAATTACCGAGAAAATAAATAAAGCTTTGAAGCGACAACAGCACCAGAGCAATCACCACTCGAGCGCTCATGAAAGCGCGCCAGAGCCGGCCGAAAGACGCGTGCTTGCGCTGTTCGCCCACATCTGAAGGCTTTCGCTCCGCAGAGCTATGCCATGAACCCTGCAAGTCTGGCATCAGCGCGCCAATGGGATTAATCGCCAACCTGGCGTTGATGCGCTTCGCTGCAATACGAGCCGCGCTTGCCTATCCATGCCTCCGAAATCGGCAAGTGCAGACCACACACACTGCATGAAATCACTGGGGTAATGTTCTGGTTCTTTGGGGAAGGTTTTCGCCCAGGGGTATTTGCGTCGTTCTGGCGACCAGCGTCTCGATTTCTTAGCCACAGCCAAAAACCAACTGCGACGACCAGCAGTATGAGCGCATATTTCATGATCGGCCCAGCATCACTTCCAGAACGAATCGGGACCCCACATACCCAAGCAGCAGCAAACCGCAGCCAACATACAACACCCTGACAGCTTTTAGACCGCGCCAACCCAGACGTGCCCGGCCAATCAGCAATCCAGCAAAAACCACCCAAGCCAGCACCGAAAATATCGTTTTATGGTTCCATGTCCATGATAGGCCGACGCCGTAGAGTTGCTCACTGAAGAGCCAACCCACCAGCAGCGTAGCTGACAACAAAACAAAACCCGCCTCGACAAACCGGAACGTAAGTCGTTCAAGCGTCATCAATGGCAATCCGGTATCGCTTTGTGAGGCTTCCCGCATGGCACGCTCGGTACGCCGCATCATGCCGCCATGCACGACAGCTGCAGCAAACAGCCCATAAGAAGCTATCCCAAGCGCCCAATGTAGCGGCAACCAGATCGACGCCACTTTCAAATAACTGGAACCTGGAAAGACGCTTGCCATAACCACGGAAGCGGCTCCCAGCCCAGCCAGTGCCCAATGGGCTTTCATTTGCGGAAACATTCTGCTTTGTACGGCGTAAACCGCCAATACCAGCCACATCGTCATCGACAGCGCGGGCGCAAATCCAAATCTTGGCGGGTTTCCAAGCAGTCCTTCCGCCAGCATCAAACCTTGCAGCACCCAAGCCGCAAACAGCATAAGGCGGAGCATGTCCGGTGCCATGCGGCGGTGCGCAATAACGGCCACAACGTAAAACACGAATGAGCCAAAAGCAAGAAAGAGGCCCCACCAATGGCCGGTAGCTAAAATCATTCCTCAAGTTTAGCCTTTGCGCAAAAACCCATTTAACTTTCTTGTTCTAACTGCTCCACCGCCCCGGAGCCTGCTCATGGCCTCAGCCCTTACCGACAAACTCTCTCGCCTGGTTAAAGAAATGCGCGGTCAAGCCCGCATTACCGAGGCGAATGTACAGGACATGCTGCGTGAAGTTCGAATGGCTCTTTTAGAGGCCGACGTTGCTTTACCCGTTGTGCGTGACTTCATCACAAGAGTTAAAGACAAAGCTCTAGGCGCGGAAGTAATGGGCTCATTGCAACCCGGCCAGGTTTTGGTGAGCATTGTCAGCAAAGAGCTGGCAGCCACCATGGGCGAAGGTGTGAGCGACATCAACCTTGCAGCCCAGCCGCCCGCTGTCATATTGATGGCAGGTTTGCAAGGTGCTGGCAAGACCACCACCACAGCCAAACTTGCAAAACACCTGATCGAAAAACGCAAGAAGAAGGTTTTAACGGTTTCCGGCGACGTTTACCGCCCCGCAGCCATCGAGCAGCTAAGAACAGTCACTGCCCAGGCCGGCGCTGAGTGGTTCCCCAGCTCAGCCGACCAGAAGCCGGTGGACATTGCACGCGCCGCGATTGACTATGCCAAACGCCACTTTTTTGACGTGCTTCTGGTAGACACCGCTGGCCGTCTGGCCATTGACGAGGCATTGATGGCTGAAATCAAGCAGCTCCATGCCGTTTTAAACCCGGTAGAAACGCTGTTTGTTGTCGACGCCATGCAGGGCCAGGACGCTGTCAATACGGCAAAAGCCTTTAAAGATGCGCTCCCGCTGACTGGCATCATCCTCACCAAACTGGATGGCGACTCACGCGGTGGCGCGGCGCTGAGCGTGCGGCAGATCACCGGCGCGCCCATCAAGTTTGCGGGCACCAGTGAGAAGCTCGAAGGTCTTGAGGTCTTCGATGCCGAGCGCCATGCAGGCCGTATTTTGGGAATGGGAGACATCGTCGCTCTGGTTGAGCAAGTCAGCGCTGGGGTTGATGTGGCGGCTGCTCAAAAGCTGGCGGCCAAGCTCAAATCTGGCAGTGGCTTTGACCTTGAGGACTTTTTAGGCCAGTTGCAGCAAATGAAAAGTATGGGCGGCCTGTCGAGTCTGATGGACAAGCTGCCTGCGCAAATGACCGCCAAAGCCGGGCAGGTCGACATGGAGAAGGCAGAAAAAGACATCAAGCGCAAAGAAGGCATCATTCAAAGCATGACACCACTTGAGCGCCGCAAGCCAGAGCTGATTAAGGCCACCCGCAAACGCCGTATTGCCGCCGGCTCAGGGGTTCATGTTCAAGAGGTCAACCGACTACTCAATGAATTTGAGCAGATGCAAGGCATGATGAAGAAAATGAAGGGCAGCGGAATGATGAAGATGATGAAAAAAATGGGCGGAATGAAGGGCATGCCAAAGTTTTAAAAGAACGCTTCCGGCCTACTAAATTGGAGCAAATAATGCCTTTTATCCAATGAATACGGGCGCAATCAGCTACTAAAACAATAGCTATTCCTGCTTGCCGTCTGGATGTTCCGGTACCGGTTTTGCCCTGTCATCTGACTCCGGTAATCTAGCGTCTTTTCTAGGCGGCTTGGGCCTGATGGGTGTGCTGGTGTGAATCAACATCGTGGCTTTGTCCATTTCACCCGCCAGCAACGCAGGCACACTTTTTAGCGAACGTGTGATGCACTCTTCAATTGCCGCGCGCTGCTCTGGCATCGGCTTTCTGAGTACCCAGTCGACCACGTCATCTTTGTTACCCGGGTGCCCCACCCCCAAACGAAGCCGCCAATAGTCGCCGGTAGCGAATTGTGCGTGAATGTCACGCAGGCCGTTGTGCCCCGCATGGCTACCGCCAAACTTCAGTTTGACCTGCCCAGGTACGATATCAAGTTCGTCATGGGCGACCAGGACTTCTTCAGGTTTGATTTTGAAAAACCGTGCGAGTGCAGCAACCGATTTACCCGACAAATTCATAAATGTCTGCGGCGCGAGCAGCCAGACTGTTTGACCATTGACGACTGTTCTGACCGCTTGCCCGAAATAGCTTTTATCAAAACTCAAGGGCGCATTCAGCTCACGCGACAACGCTTCTATCCACCAAAAACCAGCGTTGTGGCGGGTAGCCGCGTACTCGACGCCTGGGTTGCCAAGGCCAACAAACAATTTGATCATGCTGCAAATTCCATGCGATGGATTTTAAAGCGCAACAAAAAAGCTCCTGCATTCTCGCGAACGCAGGAGCCTTTGGGCTCTTGACGCTGGTAAGTCAGATTACTTTTTAGCAGCAGGCTTGGCCGCGGGCTTGGCAGCGTCTTTCGCAGCAGCCGCGGCTTTACCAGCTGCAGCTTTGGCATCTTTGCCGCCTGACGCGTCAGCCACTGGAGCGACCGCTTCGACTTCTTCAACGATTGCCGTAACCGAAACCAGCACCGGGTTAACCTGGCCTTTGGCTACAAACTTCACACGTTTTGGCAGCGTGATGTCTTTGACGTGCAATGACGAACCCTTTTTCAGGTTGCTCAAATCAATGTCGATCGACTCAGGGATGTCCGCTGGGAAACAAGACACGGTCAGCTCGGTCAGCACGTGGTTGGCCAGGCAGTTATCGGTTTTAATCGCCGGTGAGTTTTCTTCACCGCTGTAGTGCAGCGGCACTTTGACAGTCATGCGGGTTTTGGCTTCTACACGCTGGAAGTCAATGTGCAAAATTTGCTGCTTGAACGGGTGCATCTGCAAATCGCGCAGAAGAACCTTGTGCTCTTTGCCGCCGAGTTCCATCTCAAGGATGGAGGCGTGAAAAGCCTCTTTTTTGATGGCATGGAACAGCGCGTTGTGATCAATTTCGATCAGCGCTGGCTCACCGGTGCCACCATAAACGATACCGGGCGTGCGGCCCGTAATGCGGAGACGGCGGCTCGCACCCGTACCCTGCTTGGCGCGCTCAAAAGCGACGAATTTCATAAACTTCTCCTTAAAGGGGTAGGCCGCGACCAACTTTCCCCGACATAAAAAGGCCGCGCGAACTGTTACGTCAGCCCAGCCACTTTTTGAATCAAAGCAAAACCGCTTGGTCCTGGTCTGAAAACAAACTCATCACCGACTCTCCCTTGGCGATACGCTGAATGGTTTCAGCAATCAATGGCCCAACAGACAGCTGGCGTATTTTTTTACAAACTATGGCGTTCTGGCTCAGTGGAATGGTGTTGGTAATCACGACTTCATCCAGCGCATCACCTTGGGCGATACGGTCGATGGCGGGACCCGAAAAAATAGGGTGCGTACAGTAGGCATAAACTTTTTTCGCGCCCCGTTCTTTAAGAACTTCCGCCGCTTTGACCAGCGTTCCAGCTGTGTCAATCATGTCGTCCATGATGACGCAATTGCGGCCTTCGATGTCGCCGATGACGTGCATGACTTCGGACACATTGGCCTTGGGGCGACGTTTGTCGATTATTGCCATATCACACCCAAGCTGCTTGGCCAGCGCGCGCGCCCGCACGACACCACCTACGTCAGGCGAGACCACCATCAGGTCTGAATAATTTTTTTGGCGCAAATCGCCGAGCAACACTGGCGACGCATAAATATTGTCTACCGGAATATCAAAAAAGCCCTGAATCTGGTCAGCGTGCAAGTCCATCGTCAGAACGCGCGAAACACCTACGGCCTGCAGCATGTTCGCAACCATCTTGGCAGTAATAGGAACGCGCGCCGACCGCGGGCGGCGGTCTTGCCTAGCGTATCCAAAATAGGGAATAACCGCAGAAATCCGCTCAGCCGATGCCCTTTTGAGAGCGTCAACCATGATGAGCAATTCCATTAAATTTTCATTGGTAGGCGCGCACGTTGACTGCACCACAAATACATCACGTGCACGCACGTTCTGCTGTATTTCAACCGTAACTTCACCGTCTGAAAAACGCCCCACGTGCGCCGCGCCCAGCGCAATGCCCAGGTGATCAACAATTTCAAGCGCCATCCCAGGATTTGCATTGCCCGTAAAAAGCATGAAATCCGAGTGTTGTGGCTGCATGTAGGGCCCGGCGTGTGACGACATTGAAAGGTGGTTGAAAATTGTGTCAAGAAAAAACGACTTTTGAGAATCTCAAACCCGGAACTTGGCGGGTTTGAAATTCTCAAAGCTATCGATAGATATATCGGCAGAAGACGGCTAAACGCTGTTTCATGTCACAACCAATCACTCAAATTTGGCAGGGGTGGAAGGAGTCGAACCTGCGAATGCCGGAATCAAAATCCGGTGCCTTAACCAACTTGGCGACACCCCTACACGGGACTGCCACCTAAGCAACAAACCCATAAATCGTCTAGCACAAACCCATCTGATCACACTTGAATGCTACCAACCCGCCAAAGGATGCGTTTGCAAGCTACGGCATTTTCGAACCTCCCATTCGCTGGCAGCGACCGGCAACTCCAAATCACATGGTAACCGAGCAAAAACCGCGCTCCCTGAACCAGTCATTCGGCCTTTTAGCCCTGCTGACAACAACCACTCTAAAGATTGCGAAATCTCGGGGCAAAGTGCTTCAGCAATCGGTTGAAGATCGTTGCAACCAAACTCAAATGTGTGTTCTTGGCTTTCTCTAGCGAAGCTTTCGATTGTAGCAGTTTCAGTGTCCCGTTTAAGCCGGGGAGAGCTAAAAATAGCCTGGGTTGATAGCCCACTACGTGGCTTGATAACCACAAAATCAGCCAGCGGCAGGTTCATCGGCGTCAGAAGATCGCCAACACCCTCCGCCCACGCGTTTCCGCCAAACATAAAGAACGGTACGTCCGCACCCAAGCTCAACGCTACAGCCATCAACTTTTTTTGCGGCAACTCAACGCCCCACAGCCGCTGCAGTGCGAGGAGGCAACTGGCCGCGTCCGAAGACCCTCCACCCATTCCGGCTTGCGACGGAATACGCTTTTCAAGGCTTATGTCGACGCCAAAAGGTGTGCCGCAAGCCGCCTGCAGCGCTTTGGCTGCACGTACGGTCAGGTCTTCAGCGGGTAACGCTGAATCGGTAGCTCGTTGCAGGTCTGAGCGGCTAATTTGCCCGTCTTTTCGCAGCTCAAAATGCAGCGTGTCGCACCAGTCGATCAGCATAAAAACCGACTGAATCAAATGGTAGCCATCGGCTCTGCGCCCTACTACGTGCAGGAAAACGTTAAGCTTTGCCGGAGCTGGCACATCGTAGATTACCTTCATCGACACGCCGCCAGCCTATCGGTCCAAAATCAGTCGCAATTGCGCCTGCGGCTCAGGCGACACCCTGGAGGCCTGAATGCGCCCTTCAGCCTGCTGGGAAAGGTCAGCAATCCAGCCGTCAAGATTAGTCTGCTTGCCCGCAAGCCAGTCAAATAGCGCTGCGATCGGAATCACCGCGCCTGTCGTTTGGGCCAACAACTCGTCGACCGATGCAAAGCGCTTTGGGGCTTGGGCGGACTCCAGCGTAGCGGACGTTGATGACCACCTGATCACCCCGAGAATGCCACCCAGTGGATTGGTCAATGTCAGCTCGCCCACATTGGCCTGACCTTTAAGTTCGAAGCCAGCAAAAAAAGCCTGAGCGGGCTCGCTTTGAACCTTCAAGCTGATGCGTCCGATCCACGGGCCGGTCGATACCGTGGCATTTATATCATTTAGGCCTGTAGCATCATTTTTATGTGCGCAGGCAGCTATTAGGTTTATAGCAAACAGCGAACCGCACAGCATCAGCGCACGCCGCGCGATCGGCACTGCCAACGGAGTGTGTTTCAGAGCTTCGCCTTAAAACGCTTGATTGTGTCAAGCAAAGTTTCGTTCTCAGGTTCAAGCAACATTCCCTCACGCCAAATTGCCAGTGCCTTGTCACGCTCGCCCTGCGTCCACAGTACTTCGCCGTAATGCGCCGCGATTTCTGCGTTGGGTTTAGTCTTGTAGGCATCGGCCAGAATTCGACTAGCCTCAACTAAGTTGCCCAAACGAAACTCTACCCATCCCAAACTATCGCGAATAAACGGATCCGCGGGAGCAAATTCGAGCGCCTTCTGGATCAGCTGTTTTGCTTCCGGCAGGCGGATTTTCCGATCTGCAAATGAGTATCCCAAGGCGTTGTATGCGTTGTACCCATCAGGCTTGAGCGTTATCACCTGTCGCAACAGTCGCTCCATGTCGGCCAATTGCCCCAGCTTTTCGGCCATCATGGCTTGGTCGTACAAAACATCGGTGTCTTGCGGAAAACTCACTGCCACTTTTGTCAGCAGCTCGTATGCAAGCTTGTATTCCTTCAGATCGCGCAGCAGTGCAACTTCAGCCAGCAACTTTTGACGTGCATCGCCCGGATTGCGCTCTGGCAGGCTGCGAATCAATTGCAGGCCCTGCGCCAGCTTGCCCTGGTTGGCAAGAATCGAAGCACGACGGGTTTGCGCCTGAACCATATCCTCTGCATTTTCGATTTTCCCTATCCATGCTTCTGCACCGACAAAGTCTTTGCGCTTCTCAGCAATCTGCGCCAGCGAAAGGTAAGCCTGCGCCAGGCCACGATCCGGCTCTTCAGCATCAACCGCCTCCTTTGCCTTCAGGCTCAAAGCTACATACCGCTCAAACGATGCCTGAGCCGGTGCAAGCATCAGTTCCTGGAGTTGTAGCGAACCAAGTACCAGCCACGCTGGCGCAAATTCTGGTTTTTCAGTGTTCACAATCTTTAGCTGGGTAACAGCTTCAGCCAAACGTCCGTCGTCAATCAAGGCGCGCGCATAACCCATCCTTATTTCGGGCAGCGGTTTCTCACTTGCCAGATAGCTTTTGACGACTACCTCAGCCCCTTCGAGTTTGGGCCCCATCACCTCCAGAGCAACCAGCACCGGACCTTCAGCGAGCGGGTTGCCACTGGCACCTTTTTTGGCTGCCTCGAGCGCTCCGGGCGTGTCTCCCGACGCCAAGCGCATTCGTCCGATGGTCGTCCATGCGGCCACAGATGTAACGGGGTTAATCACATACGTTGCCAGAGCTTCTTCCACGACGGTGGCGGCGAGCTTTTTATCGCCGACCCGAGCGTAAGCACGCGGAACTGCTGAAATTGCCAGACTGCGCTCGCCAGCCGGTAATAGCGCCAGGCCGCTTTTAAGAGGGTCGAGTGTGTCGTTGATACGGTTCAGGGCTATTAAAATTTGCAACACGTACCGATTGGCATCGGCAGAGTTTGGAAACGCTTGCTTCCACGCCAATGCAGCTTGCAAAGCAGCATCCCCAGCGCGAGACTGAAGCGCCAAATCGGAAGCGCGCTGGTAAAGAAGTGGATCGTTGGTTTTTCGCGCAGAGTCCAAAATCAAAGCAAAACCAGCGCTTGCATCGCCAGCGCGCGCTGTCATCTCGCCGATTAGAAGGCGATAAAACAATTCAGAGTCAAGCGCAGACGCGGACGCGGGTACGGTTAATGTCTCTTGAACTGACGAGCCTTGAACCATAGGCTTTAAAGGTACAGCGGGGGCGCTGGACGGGGCATCGGTTTGGGCAAACAAAACGGGGGCAGCAACCAGCAAACCCCAATAAGCCCAAGAAACAAATTTTTGCATCCGACGATGATAATTGATGCGTTCGGCTAGTGCATAGCGCTGCTCCCAGCGGCCAACTGCAACCCATAAAAATTTGAAAGTCACCATGCCAGAGCTCCCAGAAGTTGAAGTTACCAGACTAAGCTTTGTAGAAAAAATCAGTGGCGCTCAAATCGTCGCAGTCACAATGGGAAAGGCGCTTCGCTGGCCAATTGGCTGCAACCCCTCTGAGCTGTGCGGCCAAACGGTGACAGCGGTGCGCCGCAGGGGAAAGTATCTATTGGTTGACTTGAGCGGCGGATTGCTGTTGGTTCACTTAGGCATGTCCGGCAGCCTGAGCTTTGGGCAGTGTTTGTCCGCGTTGGGAAAGCACGATCATTTCGAAATGCTGACAACCCGCGGAACACTACGACTCAACGACCCCAGGCGTTTTGGGGCTGTGGTTTTCGCCAGCGGTGAAACGAGCGACACAGCCGCAAAGCTGCTGGGCCGATTAGGGGTAGAACCGTTAGGGGACGAATTTAGCGCTGCTGTTTTTCATCAAGCATTAAAAAGCAAAAAATCCAGCATCAAACAAGTGTTGCTAGCTGGCGAAATCGTCGTCGGCGTTGGTAATATTTACGCTTCTGAAACTCTTTTTTTGGCCGGTATCAGGCCGACGAGCAGGGCCTGCACGATAAGCAAACCTCGCGCTGCCAGCTTGCACGCTGCAATCCGGCTAGTTCTTCAAACCGCAGTAGCTCGCGGTGGCAGCACTTTGAAAAATTTCTCCAGCGCCGATGGCGAGACCGGACATTTTCAGCTTGAAGCCGCGGTGTATGACCGTGCCGGGCTGCCCTGCAGAACCTGCGGCGCGCCTGTCAAAAGCATTCGGCAGGGCCAGCGCTCTACTTTTTTCTGCCGGACGTGTCAGAAACCTTGAACAGAAAATTGCCGCTGAAAAAGGACAATTGGTTTTTTCAAAGGGCGATGCTATATTGGCAATGCCGAAACCCTCACCTCCTATGACTTTCAACGAACAATTTGATCAGCATGGCGCCTGGAGGCGCGAGTTTGCCCTCCGGCTCAAACTGCTTTCAGAATGGATGAAGGATCACCACCTCCTGGACGCAGCTGTTGAAGAGCGTCTGAAGAGACTGGAGACCCAAGTCCGTTCAGACAAAGTGATGGTGGCTTTTGTGGCGGAGTTTTCTCGCGGCAAGTCGGAGCTGATCAACGCGATTTTTTTTGCAGGATACGGGCGGCGGATCATGCCGGCCAGCGCTGGACGCACCACGATGTGCCCAACCGAGCTCGGCTACGACGCAGACGTTCCGCCGTGCTTGAGACTTCTACCGATTGAGACGCGGCTAAAACCGCAAGCCTTGATGGAGTGGCGCGCAGCGCCGGAAAAATGGACCCGCGTTGACCTCGACGTTAACGATCCGGCTCAGCTCGCCGAAGCACTCGAGAAAGTAGCAGAAGTCCGTTACGTTAACAAAGACGAAGCAATAGCACTGGGCTTTTGGCACGAAGAGAACGTTGAAGACAACCCTTTAGTGCGACCTGACGGCTTGATAGAAGTACCGAAATGGCGGCATGCTTTGATCAATATCGCACATCCACTTCTCAAACAAGGCTTGGTGATTCTCGATACGCCCGGTTTGAACGCTATTGGCGCAGAACCCGAGCTGACAGTTAGTCTGATTCCACAAGCCGACGCGGTTGTATTTATTTTGGCGGCCGACACCGGCGTGACCAAATCAGACTTGTCTATATGGCGAGAACACCTGATCACTGGCGATGAGCAAATCATTTCCCGCCTTGTAGTGTTGAACAAAATTGATACCCTTTGGGACGCGCTGAGTTCGCCTGCGCAAATCAAAGCGCAAATTGATCGGCAACGGGCGAGCTCAGCGGAAATATTGGGTCTTCCAGCTTCGCAGGTGATCCCAGTTTCAGCTCAAAAAGGGCTTGTAGCGAAAGTTACCGGGGATGACGCCCTGCTGGAGGCTAGCGCGCTGCCCAGTTTGGAGCTGGCGTTGGCCGAAGGTGTGATGGGTCAGAGGCAAAAGATTCTGCGACTGGCAGTAGCTGGTGGCATAAGCGAGTTGCGCATCGAGGCAGGACGCTCGATACATATACGCCGACGTGATTTGGCGGAGCAAGTAGATGAACTGCGGGGACTGCGCGGCAAAAATTCGTCCGTTATTCGGCACATGCGATCTCGAATAGAGCTTGAACGGGCTGAATTCGACAAAAGCGGAGCCAAAATTCACGCAGTCAGGTCTGTGCACCTCAAGCTACTCCGCGAGGTCTTTACCTTGCTAGGGTCGCCCACTCTGAAAACAGAACTATCTCAGTTAATCACCAAGCTCAAACAACCGGGCATTAAATTCGGCGTAAAAAAAGCTTACGGCGAAACTTTTTCCCGGCTTCGCGATAGTCTGCAAAGAGCCCGATCTATCAGCGCTGAAATTCATTCCATGCTGGTGGCGTCATTCAAACACTTGAACTCAGAATTTGGGTTTTCTCTTCAGGCGCCCAAAGAGCCCGACCTCGCCCGCTTTGGGCGTGATCTTGAGCTGATTGAGCTCAGCCACTTACAGTATTTGGGCGTTAACAATATTTTGAAACTGTCGCAGGTAAATTTTTCAGACCGGTTGGTGCGCGCGCTATCGACCCGGCTAAGGGTGGTCTATGAATCAGCACTCAGCGAGCTTGAGCTGTGGAATAAATCTGCCGCCTCCCAACTGGACGCCCAATTACGCGAGCGCAGAAAAAACTTTATCCGCCGTATAGAGGCGATTGAGCGTATCCAGGGCGCAGCTTCCGGGCTAGATGAGCGGATTCGTGAGATCAACGACCAGGAAATCAGCCTTAACGCTCTGGACAATAAGTTGACCGAACTAACCGCCCATTTGGCAGGCACGCCAGCTCCCACAAGCGAAGCTTTTCAAACGCCCAACGCAAAGAAGAGCCCGCCAGAAATCAGACAACCTACAGCCATCGCCTGAAGTGGCATTGAGTTTGAGCCGTCTCGCGCGGTTCTCTAACCAGATCGTCAAGTGGCAAAAACTGCACGGCCGGCACGACTTGCCTTGGCAGAACACGCGAGAGCCTTACAAAGTATGGCTCTCGGAAATCATGCTTCAACAGACTCAAGTAATAACTGTACTTGGGTATTTTGAGAAGTTTTTGAAACGATTCCCAACAGTCGCAAGTTTGGCGGGAGCTCGGGTTGACGACGTTCTTGGATTGTGGAGCGGACTGGGCTACTACAGCCGAGCGCGCAACCTGCACCGATGCGCGCAGGACATCATGACGCTTCACGGCGGTGAATTTCCTCGGACCGCTGCAGAGCTACAGAGTCTTCCAGGCATCGGACCGTCTACTGCCGCAGCTATTGCTTCGTTTTGCTATTTTGAGCGGGTGGCAATTCTGGACAGCAACGTCAAGCGGGTTCTGACACGCGTATTGGCTTTCAAAGATGACATAAGTGAAAGTGCCAACGAGCGAAGGCTCTGGTTAATGGCCAACACTTTGCTGCCCAAGCAGGGGCTGAAGCAAGCGATGCCTGGCTACACGCAGGGATTAATGGATTTGGGGGCAACCGTATGCACAAGTCGCAAACCAGCCTGCAGCATTTGCCCAGTGCAGCGCATGTGCGGGGGTCTTGTTGAAGGTAATCCTGAAAAGTACCCCATAAAAACCAAAAAACTAAAGCGGAGCGCTTTACAACTATGGCTCCTGTGGGTGCGAACGCCCAGTGGAGCCGTATGGCTTGTCAAACGACCAGACAGCGGTATCTGGGGCGGCTTGTACTGCTTGCCGGTTTATGAAAGCGAAGACGCATTGCTCGACTTTGCACCCGAAGTCATAAGAAATAAAATGCAGGCATTACCGTCATTCAAGCATGTTTTGACCCACAAGGATCTGCGGCTCAGTCCACTTGCCGCGGAACTGTCGAATTCTGAAAAGTCAACTTTCGACTCGTTCAGCTTACACGGTAGATGGTATCTGCCGCGAGAGTACTTGGCGTTGGGCTTGCCAGCCCCGGTTCGCAAGCTGCTTCAAAGCCAGTCCGGCTAAAAAACCTCACTTTAGTCAGATCGCTGCGTCAAGCTCGCGATGGCGCTTGAGTGTGTGCCAACTCTGGCAAAAAGCTTGCGCCAGTTCTTCGACCAAATAAACCGAACGGTGCTGCCCTCCAGTGCAACCGATCGCCACAGTGACATAGCTTCGGTGGTCTTTGACCATGGCTCGCAACCACCGGCTAATGAACGTCTGAATATCGGTTGCCATCTTTCCCACGTCATCTGACTCACGCAGATAGTTCACCACCTCCAAGTCCTTGCCGGTCAAAGCGCGGAGGGCTGATTCGTAGTGCGGATTAGGCAACATGCGGACATCAAATACAAAGTCGGCATCCAACGGAACGCCGCGCTTGAAGGCGAAGGACTGAAAAACCAGGGTCAACTGTGTTCTGGCAGTTGAAATGAGCGATTTAACATATCCCTGCAGCTGCGAAGAGCGAATCAGGCTGGTGTCCAACACATGTGCTTGCTCCCGCAACTCACCCAATAGTTCTCGCTCAAGTTCAATCGCATCAACCAGCGCGCGGTGCTGATCAGCTGCACCGGCTCGCGACAACGGATGAAGACGGCGAGTTTCAGAAAAACGTCGCACCAGGGTTTCAGTACTGGCGTCCAGAAAGAGCGATTGAATCGCCACGCCTTGGTTGCGCAACAACGCAAGCTGCCCAGGCACGAGTGGCAATGAAATTGCGCTGCGCACATCCATCACAATAGCGACTTTTCTCGCTCCGGTCTGCAATTCCAGCGCAATGAAAGACGCAAGTAACTCTGGCGGAAGGTTGTCTACGCAGAAATAGCCGGCGTCTTCGAGTGCATTCAAAGCAACCGATTTGCCTGACCCGGACATACCCGTAATAAGCACCATTTCAAGGGGTGCAGAAGATGTGGATTCCGAAACAATACTGGTCATTCCAGCATTTCCCGAGCATGCGCTACTGTTGCATTGGACAACTTTTCGCCACCCAGCATTCGCGCAATCTCCGCTATGCGGGCTTGCCCGGTAACAGCCTCGACGGTGCTAAAGGTTTTCCCCTTTTCAGTCTGTTTGGCAACCACAAGGTGCTGATCAGAACATGCTGCGACCTGGGGCAAGTGCGTGACCGCCATCACCTGACGATCAGTTCCGAGCTGCTTCATCAGTCGACCAACAGTCTCAGCGACTGCACCTCCCACCCCTGAATCTACCTCGTCGAATATCAACGTTTGCGCCTCGCCAAGCTGGCTGGTCGTTACAGCAATCGCCAGGGCAATGCGCGACAACTCGCCACCTGACGCCACTTTACCTATCGCTCGCGGCGTGCTGCCGCTGTGCCCTGCCACTAAAAATTCGACCTGCTCAACTCCATGCTGTGCTGGATGCTCCAGCCGGGAAATCGCCACTTCAAACTTTCCCCCTTGCATTCCCAGTCCTTGCATTGCCTTGGACACGTCGCTCGACAGCGCTGGAGCGGATTTCAAGCGCAGTCTGGAAACAATTTTTGCTTCATTCAGGTAGGCAGCCTTCGCCAGCTGTTCCACGCGCTCCAGCCCAGCAATATCTGCCGCATAGTTCAATTTTTGAAGTTCTTCCTTCCAAGACGCGGCCAGTTCAGCCAACTCGGCGGGCTGGCGCTTGTAGCGTCTGGACAGGCTTATCCACAAAGCCATACGCTCGTCCAACTCGTTGAGCAGTTGTGGTTCTAACTGAGCATGCCTTGCATATCCGTTGAGCGTATGCACAGCATCCTCAGCCTGTGCCAATGCCGCGCTTAATACGTCTGCTACCGCACTGAACTGCGGCTCGAATTGGGCCGAGCCCTGCAGCACATTCACTGCCCGGCCCAATAATCCGGTGGCATTACTTTCTGCTTCAACAAGTGCGTCAAGTGCAGCGTGCGTCGCATCACGCAGTGTTTGCACGTTGGACAACCGGGTGTGCTGTTTGTTCAGATCGTCCCACTCTGCCTTGCCAGGCGAAAGCTTGTCCAGCTCGCCGATTTGCCAAAGCAGACGCTCACGCTCGCGCAGCAAGCCCTCTTGGGCGCCACGGGCGTCCGAAAGTTCTTTTTGAGCGGCCCGCCATTGATGCCACGCACCAGCAAGCTGTGCTGTATTGATGCCGCCATAAGCGTCCAGCAATCCCCGGACCGATTCTGGCCGGGTCAAGCTTTGCCAGGAATGTTGGCCGTGGATATCAACCAACTTGTCACCTATGTCTTTTAGTTGAGCGACAGTTGCTGCGCTGCCGTTGATCCAGGCTCTACTTTTGCCTTGCACATCAATCGTTCGGCGAAGCAAAATACTGTCGCCCGACAAAAAGCCCGCCACCTCGAGCCATTTAATGAGCTTCGGTTGAACGTCAAACTCAACGCTGATCTCGCAGCGCTGCGCGCCTTCCCGAACAACCGCCGCGTCGCTGCGCGCACCAAGCGCAAGCTGAAGCGCGTCGATCAAAATTGATTTTCCCGCCCCGGTCTCCCCCGTAAGCACGGTGAATCCACCAATCAGGTCGAGTTCAAGTTCCCGCACGATGACGAAATCGCGGAGTGAAATGCGTTTCAGACTCATGGTCGGCGGGCGATGCAAAAGCGGCTCAAGCTACACCTTCGTTCCAATGAAGCTTCCTTCGAAGTGTGTCAAAGTAAGTCCACCCTTTAGGGTGCAAAAACCGCACCTGGTATTCTGATCTGCGAACCGAAATACGGTCACCATGCAATAGGCTAGCAAGAGATTGCATATCAAAATTTGCGCTCGCATCGCGCCCCGCCACTATTTCTACTGTAATTTCCCCTGTGTCAGAAAGTACGATGGGTCGATTCGACAAAGTATGCGGCGCAATCGGCACCAGAATCCAGCCGGCAATCGATGGATGCAGCAATGGGCCGCCAGCGGACAGCGCGTAAGCAGTTGAACCGGTTGGCGACGCGATGATGAGGCCGTCGGCACGCTGGTTGGCTACAAATCGACCATCAACCTCCACCCGTAACTCAACCATACCCGCCGTCGCACCCCGATTCACAACAACATCGTTCATCGCTGTTGCATTGAAAACACAGCGCCCATCACGCACCACTTGTGCCTGCATCATCCAGCGGCGGTCTTCATCAAACTCGCCTCGTAGCATTGGCTCCAAAACAGATTGGTAGTTTTCAAAGGCAATGTCCGTGATAAAGCCAAGCCGCCCCTGATTGATACCGATAAGCGGCACACCAAATTTTGCAAGTACTCTGCCAATCCCTAGCATCGTTCCGTCCCCGCCGACCACAAGTGCCAAATCGCATTGCGCGCCAATCCCGGGTACGTCAAGAATTGGATAATGGGTCAAGCCCGAGTTACTTGCCGTATCTTGCTCGATGGCGACATCGCAGCCATGGTCACTTAAAAAGTGAGCGATGTTTTCCAAGGCGACGCGGGTACCTTGGGCGTGATATTTACCAACAAGTGCCACATAGCGGAATTGCGTCTTCATTTCTAAATTACATCACAAGATACGTGACAAGCTTCGTAGAATAGAGCGATGCTTGATGACCGGGCCCGATTGTTGTTGAAAGCGTTGGTCGAACGCTATATTGCCGACGGCCAACCGATAGGCTCACGTACGCTTTCAAGGGCGTCAGGGCTTGAACTTTCTCCGGCGACCATACGCAACGTGATGAGTGATCTGGAAGAGCTTGGCCTTATTGCTAGCCCGCACACTTCTGCCGGGCGTATTCCAACAGCGCGAGGCTACAGACTTTTTGTAGACACGATGCTCACGATGCAGCCTGAACCGCTTGCTGGCGCGGCCGGTGCCTTACCCCAGCGTTTGGCGCCCGATCAACCGCAAAAAGTACTGAGTAGCGCTGCGCATATGCTCTCGAGCTTGTCGCAATTCGTTGGAGTGGTCATGGCTCCGCGCCGAAGCTCTGTTTTTCGTCACATCGAGTTTTTACGGCTGTCGGATCGACGTTTGCTCGTAATTATTGTTTCGCCAGACGGTGATGTCCAGAATCGGGTGATTTTTACCGAAGCCGACTACTCGCAGTCCGAGTTGGTTGAGGCGGCAAATTTTTTAAACTCCAACTACGCAGGCTTGGCGATTGAAGAAGTGAGAGAGCGACTCAAGCGCGAGGTGGATGCTTTGCGCAGCGAGATTGCCACCCTCATGCAAACCGCTGTGCAAGTCAGCTCGGACGCTATTGAGTCTAGCGAAGAAGTCGTTATTTCAGGCGAGCGCAACCTGCTGGCTGTGAGCGATTTTTCTAGCGATATGGGAAGCCTGAGGAAGCTCTTTGATTTGTTTGAGCAGAAAGCGCAGCTGATGAAATTACTGGATATTTCCAGCAGGGCGGAAGGCGTTCGTATTTATATTGGTGGCGAGAGCAATTCCGTTCCGTATCAGGAATTGTCGGTAGTGACGTCCCCGTACGAGGTAGACGGGCAAGTCGTTGGCACCCTGGGAGTAATTGGACCCATGCGTATGCCATATGAAAAAATGATCCAGATTGTCGACATCACGTCCAAGCTGGTCAGCACAGCCCTCAGTCACAGCAAGTAGCACCCGTACAATAGCATTTGGTTTGGGGCGTTAGCTCAGTTGGTTAGAGCAGAGGACTCATAATCCTTTGGTCGAGTGTTCAAATCACTCACGCCCTACCAATCATTTCGATGCCAATCAATAAGTTATACTGTAACGCATCGCGGCTGTAGCTCAGTTGGATAGAGTACTTGGCTACGAACCAAGGGGTCGTGGGTTCAATTCCTGCCAGCCGCACCAAAAAGTAAAAGGCCAGTAACGAAAGTTACTGGCTTTTTTGTTTTTGCGTTAGTAGTAGTATTCTTGCTGGGCCATGAGCAAAGCCTTCACCAAAGAAACCGATTCGGATGATGACCCATTACCGCCAGACTTGCCAGCAGTCGGCGGTAAAAACTACATCACGCCTGACGGGCATCGCAAACTGCGGACTGAATTGTTGGCACTGATGGACGTTGAGCGGCCAAGAGTCGTCGAAAGCGTTTATTGGGCTGCGAGCAATGGAGACCGTTCCGAAAACGGAGATTACATTTACGGGAAAAAACGTCTGCGAGAGATTGACCGAAGGATTCGTTTTTTGACCCAGCGTTTTGAGATCGCAGTCGTAATCGATCCAGCGGTACACCATGGAAGCCAGCAAATTTTTTTCGGCGCTACCGTGACATATGAGGATGATTCACGCTTGGCGAGAACAGTGACGATTCTCGGAATCGACGAAGCAGACACACTAAAAAATGAAACCAGTTGGGTATCACCAGTAGCCCGTGCGTTACTGGGCTCCAGCGCCGGCGAGGACGTTACTTTAATGATGCCCGATGGGCCTCGAATTTTAAGCATTCTGAGTGTCCGCTATCCCGAACAGCCTTCAGTTGCAGAAGGCTAAAGCGGCTTAAATGCCGGACTTGGCCCGTTGAACCCTGAGAACAGAGGGAGTTCTTTTCACGCTTCGCAGCACAGATGCCATGTGAACACGATCGCGTACGGCGATCCCGAAGCGCAACTCGGTGGCGTCCTGCGCACGCTCTTGCCCCATATTCACGTGAGTAATGTCTGCCTCTGCGCTGGCCAAAGCTGCCGCCACGCGCGCCAATACCCCTTTGCCGTTGGCGACGGTGATTAAAAGCGCCGTGTCAAATGATCGGACTGGCTCGTCTGACCATTCGACCGAGATAAACCGCTCGCTGTCCCGATGTTCCAGACGTTTGGCCACAGTGCAATCGTCGGTGTGAACTACCAGACCCTCACCGCGACCGAGGTACCCCAAAATACTGTCGCCTGGGATTGGCTTGCAGCAATTTGCAAATTGAACCGATGCGCCTTCGCTGCCATCTAGCACCAACGCTCCTTGGGACACTGAATCATCCACCGTGTAGCGCTCTCGGCTCATGAGCAAGGCGTCTGGCTTCTCCCCGCTTTCCACCAGCAGAGCGACGATGCGCTTGGCCACCATACTGGCGATACGCTTACCCAGGCCGATATCTGTAAGCAAATCAACGCGGGAGCGGTTACCGCTGAAGCGCAAGATTTTTTCCCACAGCGGCTTGTCCAAGCCTGCATCTTGTGGCAAGCGCTGAATTCCCTCAGCCCGCAACGCCTGCATCAGCATTTTCTCGCCAAGCTCTTGAGACTCCCCCAGAGCCATCGTCTTTAAGTGGTGGCGAATTTTGGATCGCGCCTTACCAGTCCGCACGAAACTTAGCCAAACTGGATTGGGGCTGGCAATTACCGTGGTGACTATTTCAATAACATCGCCGTTATTTAGTTCCGAGCGCAATGGCACTTGCACTCCGTTGACTTTCGCTGAAACAGCTCGGTGCCCAATATCACTGTGAATGGCGTAAGCGAAGTCCACGATGGTCGCCCCTCGCGGCATAGCCATAATCTGGCTTTTTGGTGTAAAAACATACACCGCCTTAGGGAAAAGATCAATTTTGATGTGGTCCCAAAATTCAGCTGCGTCGCGCGTTTCGTGCTGAATATCCAGCAACGATTGAAGCCACTGTGCGCCCAACCGCTGAGACGCATCGCCTTCAGGGTCAGTTGCTTTGTAGAGCCAATGCGCAGCTACGCCAGATTCAGCAACAACGTGCATCGCCTCCGTACGCAACTGGAACTCAATGTTTGTCCCGAACGGCCCGACCAAAGTGGTGTGCAGGGACTGGTACCCATTGATCTTCGGTATCGCAATATAGTCCTTGAATTTTCCCGGCAACGGTTTGTATTGCTGGTGCAAAACTCCCATCGCGGTGTAGCAGGCATTTAGCGCTCTGACAATCACCCGAAAGCCGTAGATATCTGTGACTTGTGCAAACGACAAGTGTTTTTCATCCATTTTGCGGTAAATTGAATAGAGGGTTTTTTCACGACCAAAAATTTCAACTGGTATTGCTGCAAGCGCAAAAGCCGACTCGACTTCACTCTGGACTCGCTTTATGACGTCGCGTCTTCGGCCACGCGACTTTTGCAGCGCCTTTGCCAGCGTAACGTAACGCCATGGATGCAGGTATTGAAAAGCGAGATCCTGAAGCTCGCGGTAAGTGGTGTTTAACCCCAAGCGGTGCGCAATAGGGGCATAAATATCGAGTGTTTCACTAGAAATACGCGCCCATTTTTCCCGCGGTGCGTCGCCAAGGGTCCGCATATTGTGGGTACGGTCAGCCAACTTGATCAATATCACCCGAACATCGCGCGCCATTGCCAGCAGCATTTTGCGAAAGGACTCCGCCTGGTTTTCTTCTCTCGTATTGAATTCCAGCTTTTCGAGCTTTGTCAGCCCATCAACCAATTCAGCGACCGGCGCGCCAAACCGCTCAATCAATTCAGGCTTGGTCACGCCGCAGTCTTCAATCGCGTCATGCAGCAAAGCTGCCATCAATGCCTGTGCATCGAGTTTCCATTCGGCACATTGCTGCGCTACTGATATTGGATGTGTGATGTAGGGCTCGCCACTGTTGCGCAACTGACCCAAGTGCGCCTCGTCTGCGAAACGGTAAGCACTGCGTATGCTGTCAACATCGGCCTTGTTCAGATACCCCAGCTTTGCCGTTAAAGCGGCAAAGCTCGCTGCTGCAGCATTGGCTTCAGCGGGCGTGGACTTGCTTCCCGCTCGCGCTGGCTTGGTAAGCTTGATGGGTAGCAATGCGCTCATACCTTAATGTAGCGCGCCTACGGGAAAACACGAGCCCAATAAAAAAAGCACCGGCATGCAGTGCTTTTTTTCGCTCCGATTTTGGCTGCTCAACTTCCCGCAGCAGCTTCTACCCCGGCACTTTTTTTAGCATTTCCAGTCCGACTTTGCCCTCAGCTATTTCCCTGAGCGCAGTGACTGCAGGCTTATTTTTGCTCTCAATCTTTGCTGCGTGGCCCTGGCTGAGCATGCGCGCACGGTAGGTGGCTGCCAAAACCAGTTGAAAACGATTTGGAATTTTTTCTAGGCAATCTTCGACGGTAATACGGGCCATTGGTTTCTCCAGTCAAACGAGCATTTCAGGGATTTGAAGGGCAGCAAAGGTGTCAGCCCGAGAAGTGCGCTGGGCCGAAAATTTGAGCCTTTGCGCATGAACAATTGTTTTCAGGTCAAAAACTGCTCGCTCAAACAATTCATTTATTATAACGAAGTCGAATTCTTTAGCCTGCGCCATTTCGAGCGCGGCGTTTTTCAGCCTCAACTCAATGACTTCCGCTTTATCTTCGCCCCGACGCTGCAGCCGCGAGCGAAGCTCATCCCAGCTTGGTGGCAGGATGAAAATCAACACTGCATTGGCGAAAATTCGCTTTATATTGATCGCCCCCTGAAAATCAATTTCAAGAATAACGTCAGCTCCGTGGGCCATTTTCTCTTCAATAGCGTGGCGGGACGTTCCGTAGCGATGTCCATGCACGTTCGCCCATTCCAAAAACGCATCCCTTAAAACCATTTGGTCGAACTCTGCTGCGGAAACGAAATGGTATTCACGCCCATGCTTTTCCTGACCTCGCGGAGGCCGCGTCGTATGCGAAACAGCAGGTTGAATCCGAGAGTCAATCTCCATCAGCGCTTTCACAAGGCTGGATTTCCCCGCTCCGCTCGGGGCAGCAACAACGAACAAATTTCCGGGGTAGTCCATGGCGCAGTTGGCTTTTTAGATATTTGGGTTTTTAGTGAAGTAGCCCGGATGTAACCAGCTACTCAATGTTTTGCACTTGTTCGCGGACCTGCTCAATCAAGACTTTCATCTCCACTGTGATTTTGGTTAATTCCAGCGATGCCGACTTGGAACCCAGCGTATTGGCCTCACGGTGCAATTCCTGGGTAAGGAAATCAAGCCGCTTCCCCAATTCTCCACCGCCGCACAGGAGCCGTTCAATCTCGTCAAGGTGGGAGGCCAAACGCGCGATCTCCTCTGAAACATCGATCCGTATCGCGAAAGCGGTAGCCTCCGCCAAGGCCCTGTCCTGCGCAACTTCTGGCAGCGGTTGACTACTGGCTAACGCCATCGCTTCTTTGAAGCGCTCCAGGAAGCGCACTTTCTGCAGTTCAACCAGTTTGGGCACCAACGGAGTCGCTTGCGCCGACAAAGCGCGGAGTTGCCCGGTCCGTTCAAGCATCGACTGAGCCAAGCGCGCACCCTCGCGTTCACGGGCAGACAACAACTCTTTCAGAGCCTTTTTCGCTAGTTCCAGCATTTCAGCCGTATGGTCATGCGGCTTTTTGTCCTCCAGAGAAGCCAGCTTAAGCACGTCAGCGATAGTCAAGGGAACCGCCTGCGGCAACCATGATTTAATGCTGTCCTCTAATAAACTAAGCCGCTGTAAAGCCACTGCAGACGGCGCACGCAAGTGGTTGCTTGCCCTTGCGTCGAGCGCGACGCGAATTTCAATTTTGCCGCGCTTGAGCTTCCCGACCAAGAGCTCGCGCAGCGCTGGCTCTGCTTGGCGCATCTCGTCAGGCAAACGAAAAGTCAAGTCCAGAAAGCGGCTGTTAACCGCGCGAATCTCGACACCGATACGCGCATTCGAGTCAATCGCGCCTTCTAAATGATGGGCTGCACTTGTCATGCTGGACTGGACAGCTGCATAGCCTGTCATGCTGTAAACTGACATGAATATAAGTACGCTTGTGTTAATTGCAGGACTACGAAAGCAGTATTCGAGGGGTTGTCGCACCCTCACACACCTCAAATTATGTCAAAGGTTAAACCAGCCCCATTGCCACCCGATACCGTAATAGGTGGTTACAGGGTTGTGCGCAAGATTTCTTCCGGTGGGTTTGGTGTAGTTTACTTGGCCGTAGACAACGAAGGCCAACAGGTCGCTGTCAAGGAATATCTGCCATCGTCTTTGGCCAGCCGCCCGCCGGGTGAGTTACTTCCGCAGGTACATGCCGACAAGCTCTCGCTCTACCGCCTCGGACTGAAGAGTTTTTTTGAAGAAGGCCGATCTCTAGCGCAAATTTCTCACGGCTCGGTTGTCAGTGTGCTGAATTTCTTCCGCGAAAATGAAACCGTCTACATGGTGATGAACTACCTTGAAGGCGGCACGCTTCAAGATTTCATCATCACTGCACGGGAGTTGAAGAAACAAAAAGTGTTTCGCGAGTCCACCATCCGCTCGCTTTTTGATGAGATCTTGCGCGGTTTGCGCATCGTGCACCAGCACAAAATGCTGCACCTGGACATCAAGCCAGCCAATATTTTTGTGACAGACGACAACCGAGCCGTTTTGATTGATTTTGGCGCTGCACGCGAGGTGCTGAGCAAAGAAGGCAACTTCATTCGACCTATGTACACGCCTGGATTTGCAGCGCCAGAAATGTACCGCCGGGATTCTTCAATGGGCCCGTGGACCGACATTTACGCCATTGGGGCATGCATTTATGCCGCGATGCAAGGCTACCCGCCAAACGATGCCCCGCAGCGCCTTGAAAAAGACCGGCTGTCACTGGCGTTGTCGCGCTTGCGCGGCGTCTACTCTGATAATTTGATTGAAGTCGTGGAGTGGTGCATGTCGCTTGACCCACTGTCCAGACCACAATCGGTTTTTGCCCTGCAAAAAGAGCTCAGCCGGGAAGGCGAGCGCCGATACACGAAGCTCACCGTGACTGAAAAAATGCGCTTGCAGTTTGACAACATCGTGTCTGACACCAAAAAAACGGCGCGTAAAGCTACAGCCATGGCGACCAAATTCAGATGAAATTTTCCGTCTTTCAGGTTAGCCGCAAAGGCGGCCGAGAAAAAAATGAAGACCGCATGGGGTATTGTTATACCCGCGAGTCCGGCTTGTTTGTACTTGCTGACGGCATGGGCGGTCACCCAGAAGGTGAAGTCGCTGCCCAAATTGCGCTGCAGACAACCTCGGCGTTGTACCAGAAAGAGGCTCGTCCCGCCATCGAAAATACTGGCGAATTTTTGACGTCAGCCCTGATGGCTGCACACCACCAAATCATTCGCTACGCCAGTGAAAAAGGCATGCTTGACACACCCCGCACGACGCTGGTGGCTGCCATTTTGCAGGGCGGCGCTGCGACTTGGGTGCACTGCGGCGACTCGCGACTGTACGTGGTGCGTAACGGCGAGTTGTTGACGCGTACCCGCGACCACTCTTATGCAGAGCAACAAAGCGCGGGCGTCATCAAACTCGAACATGTCAACCGAAATATTTTGTTCACCTGCCTGGGCTCGCCGACCAAGCCGGTTTTTGACATTACCGGACCCATTGTTTTGCAGCAAGGCGACCGGATTTTGCTGTGTTCTGACGGGTTGTGGGGCAGTTTGACCGACGACCAAATCGTTGAGCAACTATCTGCAAGAACCATTTCAGACGCAGTACCGGACCTGGTTGAAAATGCGCTTCGTATCGGCGGCGAACGCGGTGACAACGTCACCGTGCTTGCGATGGAGTGGGAAACACCCGACGAATTTGAGTCCACCCGCGGCATATCGACTGACGACATCGACGACGGCGTGTTCGCATCTACTATTCAGTCAGGTGGCTACGACACAATCATCGAAGAGCTCGATGACGAAACAATTGAAAAATCGATCGCCGAGATCAACGAAGCCATCCGCCGGTCTGCTGCTAAAAAAGTAAGTTAAGGCTGCGCTTTAGGCCTGCCTGACCAGGCGCAGGTGGTGCCGCTTCAATATTTTCCCACTCCAGTTCATCAGGCCACTGAGCCAGAAAGCTATTCGTCATGAGCCCATTTGAAAGAACTGGCGCGCGCGCTTCAAACGCCTTGCGCCAAGTGCGCATGACACGCGCCTACACCGCTTACGCTGAAGGTTCAGTGCTGATTGAGTGCGGCGGAACCAAAGTACTTTGTACTGCGTCAGTTGAAGAAAAAGTGCCCGGCCACAAAAAGGGCAGCGGTGAAGGCTGGGTAACCGCAGAGTACGGCATGCTTCCGCGCGCCACGCACACCCGTGGCGACCGGGAGGCCGCGCGCGGCAAGCAAAGCGGCCGCACGCAAGAAATTCAGCGCCTGATTGGCCGCTCACTGCGCGCAGTGTTTGACTTGAAAAAACTCGGTGAGCGAACCATCACCATCGATTGCGACGTGATTCAGGCCGACGGCGGTACGCGCACCGCCAGCATCACCGGTGCATTCGTCGCCGCGCAAGACGCTGTGAACACGCTGATTGCCTCGGGCAAGCTGCAGCACAGCCCCATCGTTGACCATGTGGCGGCTATTTCAGTCGGAATCGTTGATGGCACGCCGCTGCTGGATCTGGAGTATACGGAAGACGCAGCCTGCGGTACCGACATGAATGTGGTGATGACGGGTGCGGGCCAGTTTGTTGAAGTGCAAGGCACAGCTGAAGGCGCTGCGTTTTCGCGCGCTGAGATGAATGCACTACTGGACTTGGCCGCCAAAGGCATAGAAGAGCTGGTGGCAATGCAAAAAGAATCGCTATTAAACTAGTAGCTGGTTACGCCCATAATTATTGAGCTGGGGACCTAGAACACCATGAAAATAGTCCTGGCATCGAACAACTCAGGCAAGCTCGGCGAGCTGCAAGCCCTGTTTGCGCCGCTTGGCGTTGAGCTGCTGCGCCAATCAGATGTGGGTGTGTCTGAGGCCGACGAGCCCTATCGCACCTTTGTTGAAAACGCGCTGACCAAAGCCCGCCACGCATCGCGCGCCACTGGCCTTCCTGCCATGGCCGATGATGCCGGGCTGTGTGTCGACGCGTTTGGCGGCCTGCCCGGGGTTGACACCGCCTACTACGCCACGCTGCACGGCTACGCCAAGGGCGACGACAACAACGTGACGGCACTGCTCGAGCAAATGGCCACAGTTGATAACCGGCGGGCTGCTTTGGTCAGCACGCTGGTAGCGGTTCGTTCTGCAGATGACCCGGAACCGCTGATCGCCAGTGGGCGCGTGGTGGGCGAGATTACGCGGGCCCGTCGCGGTAGCAACGGTTTTGGGTTTGACCCGGTCATGTTGATTGAAGCGTTTGGCAAAACATTTGCCGAGCTACCCGTAGATGTGAAAAACGCCAACAGCCACCGGGGAAAAGCAGCGGCGTGCATGCTGGTGCTGATGCGCGAGCAGTGGTTGCAAAACGCGGCCTAGCCCGGCGTAAAAGATGGCGCAGCAAGACATTCAGCACTACATGCGCAGCGGCACGCTGAAGCTGAAAAGCCTGCCGCCGCTGTCGCTGTATGTTCATTTGCCGTGGTGCATCAAAAAGTGCCCGTACTGCGATTTCAATTCGCACGAGGTGCCGGGTGAGATGCCTGAGCAGCGCTATATCGATGCATTGGTGGCTGACCTTGAATCCTCGCTGCCCCTGATTTGGGGGCGTACGGTACACAGTATTTTTATCGGCGGCGGCACGCCCAGCTTGTTTTCACCAACGGCTATTGATCGCCTGCTGGGCGATATTCGGGCGCGCGTAAAGCTCAATGCCGATTGTGAAATCACCCTTGAAGCCAACCCTGGCACGTTTGAAAAAGACCGTTTTAAAGCGTTTCGACAAGCAGGCGTAACGCGGTTATCGGTTGGCGTGCAGAGCTTTGACGACGCGCATCTGAAGGCGCTGGGCCGGGTGCATGACCGCGCGCAAGCAATCGCTGCAGTTGAAGAAGCAGGCCAGACATTCGACACCTTCAACCTGGACTTGATGTATGCGCTGCCTGGCCAGTCACTACAAAACTTAGAGCAAGATATTAAACAAGCGCTTGCGCTAAAGCCCCCACACATCTCCATTTACCAACTGACGGTTGAGGCCAACACCTACTTCGCCAAGTTTCCACCCGAGCTGCCTGAAGAAGACACGGCTTACGACATGCTCGACAAAATCACCGAACTTACTGGAGCAGCTGGGCTGGAGCGGTATGAAGTTTCGGCCTACGCCTTACCCGGCCACCGCTGCTTTCACAACACCAACTACTGGCAGTTTGGTGACTATTTGGGCATTGGCGCAGGCGCGCACAGCAAGCTGAGTTTTGCGCACCGCGTGGTGCGGCAAATCAGAGCGCGTGAGCCCAAACTGTACATGGACAAAGCACTCAGAGGCAATGCCGTTACGCAAGATACGGAAGTCACACGGGCTGACCTGCCCTTTGAATTTATGTTGAACGCCACTCGGCTTCAGGGTGGTTTCAAGCTCCAGGATTTTGTTGATCGCACCGGCCTGCCCTTTACCGCGATAGAAAAAGCGCTGGCTGAGGCTGAGCGTAAAGGCCTGATTGAGCGCAGCTTCACCCATGTCAAACCCACAGTGCGCGGCTTCGATTTTCTAAATGACTTGCAAGCGCTTTTTTTGCCCGAGTCTAAAGACGCCCAAGACGCCAAACCATGATGGACAACACAAGCATCGTTTTGTTGGTAGCTACAGCGTCGATAAGCTTTGCGATTGGCCGCCTCATCATGCACCTGCGCAAGCGTAAAAAAGCTGCGCAGCAACGCGTCATTGACCAGCGCGCTGCACAGGCGCTCAAAGATTTGCCACCTGGGCCACCGTCTAACAACAAAAGCAAACGCAAACGCCAGCAGCAAGATGCCGCGCGCGCGCAAGCCGACTCCAATCGTTAAACCGTTCAATTGTCGAATCGAGAATATGCCAACGTCATTCATTCCTCTAATCGAACACACACGCGGCAATATGGCCGAGGTCATTCACGCAGGCGCAATTGCAGTCGTCGACATGCGCGGCAAACTCATTGCCAGCGCGGGCGATGCCAGCGCGCTGACGTTTACCCGCTCCACCCTCAAACCCTTCCAGGCCTTGCCATTTTTGCAAGGCGGCGGGCCAAAACACTTTGGCTTTACACCACCGCAAGTTGCCCTGCTGTGCGCCAGCCACAACGGCGAAGACATGCACGTCAAACAAGTTGACGACATGCTGCAAAAAATCGGCAAAACCCACCGCACGCTGCAGTGCGGCTGCCACGTGCCGCTGTCGTTCAGCTACGGCGGCCTGGCAGCGCCTGCCGGGTTGCAATACGACGAGCGCCACAACAACTGCAGCGGCAAGCACACCGGCTTTGTTGCGCACTGCGTGCAACACAGCTTGCCACTTGAAGGTCATTTAGACATGGCCCACCCGCTGCAGGCAGCCATACGCACGCAAGTCGCACGCGTTGCCCGGTGCGCTGAGTCTGACCTGGTTCCAGGGGTAGACGGCTGCTCCGCGCCCAACTACGCTCTGCCGTTGTCCAAGCTCGCATTCAGCTTTGCGCGCCTGGGCAGCGGCGCACAAGATAGCGAGTTCGGCGAGCATTTTGAATTGCTAGGTAGTGCAATGGTGGCCCACCCGGAAATGGTGTCAGGCACCGGCCGCAACGACCTTGACTTCATGCGCGCCGGGCGCGGCGACTGGCTCACCAAAATCGGCGCAGACGGCGTACAAGTTATCGCCAGCAAAAGCCGCAACCAGGCCATTGCCATCAAAGTCATCAGCGGCCACATGCCCGCGCTGTACACAGCCGCCGTGGTAGCGCTAGAGCAACTCGGCTGGCTGGACGACGACCAGCGAGCCATTTTGAAACCGTGGGGCGAGCAAACGCTGCGCAGCGCGCGCGGGAATCCGGTCGGGGAGATTCGGGCTGCGTTCAAGCTGCAGATGAGCTGAACTTAGGCGGTTTTTACGCGCTGCTTTTGCTATGTAAAACGTAGCTGCTTGCGCCCGCATTTATTGCTTGGATTCAACGCTAAGTGCAACACTTGGGGTTACTGAACGATATCTGGAGCACTGTGGTGGTTAAGTAGCAAATTGCGATACGCCTCCAAAGGCGAGTAAGCATTCAGGGTCTTTCGCGGTCTGTTGTTGATCTCATC
>ENA-OFCE01000084-OFCE01000084.1-metagenomes-genome-assembly--contig:-NODE-84-length-72199-cov-6.949199_pt1 | contig 72199 bp, 46 predicted proteins | sample MGYA00153388_OFCE01 | MGnify analysis MGYA00153388
CCCAATCTTTTTCCAACGATGTGGGTAATGCATAGACCAATTTTGGGAGAGGGAGCCGGAGGGTGAGGGTTAAATCATAGCTCTTTCTCAGGAAGAAACTTATTTATTGGGCTGCTGAACAGCCAACAGGAGGCTGGATCTTCATCTCCAAATTACAAATTAAAGTCCTTCAATCCAAGTACGCTCTCCGACAACTCATCTCCGATCAATTCCATGCACTCGATGGTATTCAAGCACCACTGGGCCACCCAGTTTGTTGAGACCCATGGAATTTCCCGTACCTTTGCCGTATACTCCAGCCCTTCCGTCCTATTTACCTGCAGCCTTTGTCCTTGCCTTAGATCCGGGTGATCCCCTAAAAGGACTTTCCAGGCCTTGTCTGCCAGCTTTTTATCCTTTTTATATGCAGCCGCATAGGCCACCATCCGGGTGGCAAACATGGGCCAGTGCCAATTTCTTTTACCAATGGCACCTGCGGTACGCTGAATCAATTCTTCCTCTTCCATGGCATAAAACTCACCAAATTGTGCCAGCATCTCCTTCCATTTCGCATCCTGCATGATGTCGCCCAGCTCCATCCATACTTCAGGGGCACCAAAGGAAATCACCATATGGTAGGCATAGTTATCCTCGCTGATAAAATGCAGCACACCGTCTTCCGGGTAATACCCGAAGGTTGGCCCGGAACAGAGTCCGAAAGGCATTTTCTTCAAGGATTCAACTCCCTTCATCAGCTTGTCGCGGTAAAAGGTATCTTCAAAGCGCTCCCACCGGGTCATCCAGTTGGAACAGAAAGCGGACCAATCCGGACCGCTGCGGATGTGTGCCGCATATTGATCCTTGGGGAAGTAATCCCGCATGGGGTCCAGCACTGCGGTGGCATAATCCGTATCCTTTACCTCATCCATGATATCCCCGATGCGTTCATCCGCCGTCAGGTAGTAATAATACCGGTGCAGTCCCGCCATGCTGATTCTGGCTTCTTTGCAGCCGCAGCCCCAATGAACGACATTATGCCGTGAACCCAGTCCCGCATATTCTCCTAAATGATACGTATCCACTTCACTGGCATGGCGGGTCAGTGCCTCTGCCAGCCGGAAAATATCTTCGCGTCCGGTTCGGAGGAAGGAAAGCCACAGCCACATATTCGGTACCAGTTCACAGTTATCCCAGGCATACCCCCCCAGATCGTACCGCCAGGCATGACGGTCCGGGTCATAGGTGTGCATAACGTCCCCATAATTCCAAAACCCATACCACCGGCGTTGTTCGATTTCTTCCTTATAGAAAAGAAGAAGATCATCCAAATGGTCTTCCATGAGGGCCTTGACTTCCGACCTCCGGTCCGGCAGGCTCCATACACCAAAAACCTTCGCTTTATGGTAATATTCCGGATTACAGATCAACAAGGCCGGCGATTTCAACCCTTCTACCTCTCCCCATAACACTTCCTGCTCCGGAATTTCATCAAAACACTGGAGGATAAGCTCATTGGTATTGGCAATTCCATGGGGCGTGCTGCGCAGTTCATGAAACCCTTCATAAGCAGAATCCACATGGGTCTCGGTATCATAGTGCCGTAAATCCATTGTCTGCACGTCCGGCGACCAAAACCAGGCTTTTACACAGGCTTCATCCCTGGAAAGGTTCTCTACTTCCAGGGATGAGGGATGTTTCTGCCAGAAATTTTTCACGCCGATGGAAACCCCACCGTTTTCCGACCCCACAAAAACCAGACCCCCGGAACGTTTTCCATGAAAGGCATCAATCCAGCAGCATTCCCGCTTTGTCCTTTTCTGAATCCGGTAGTGGTCGCTGGAGTCCTGTACCACTTTAAAGCTGTCCCATACCGCCAGGTCCCCTACCGTTTCCAGATACTGTGCATGTTCCACCGGGTCAATTTCTACTTTTTTACCCAACAGCTGAAGCTTGTAGAACTCTCCATTCCGGTAGTTTCTCCGCATGGTCAGCAGCCGGGCAGCTTCATTGAAAAACCCCGTGTCTCCGGCAATTTGGACATGCCGGTTGTACAAGGCTCCGGAAACAGGAACTGAAAACTGCATTCCGATGCCCTTAATAAAGTCTTTTTGTGCTTCTCCGTCAAAGACAAAGGTATGAACCATTCGAATGGAATTCGTACCCGCATAAAAATAGAGTCGCAGTGTAAAAGGAAGCCAACTTCGTTCTCCCGTACCGGACCGGTGGATTCCTTCAAAACGAACCACACTGCGAAGCTCTCCCTTTTGTTCCACAACAGCGGAGGTAATCTCACTCTCAAAGGTTTCTTCCTCATAGGCATAGGCTTTACCGCCCGATTCCTTCCGCTTTTCGAGAATACATACCAGCCTTCCATCGGAGCAGACCTTTTTCTCTCCCTGGGCCATCCAACGGATGAGGGAAGTCCCTTTGCGGTTCATCCGGCAGGTGATCCTTCCGGTATGAACCTGGATAAAGTCTTCCCTCTCTTCCACCCCTAAGGATACCGACGGGGATACACCCGTTTTCTTCCCGATAACGTATCTTCCACTGTCCGGGTTTTCAAACACAGCCGCATGGGCTGTCCATTTAATGCTTCCGTCAGGCCAGAAAGCTGTGGGCCAGCTTTGGACCGGGACTTGCTCTCCCTTTTCATCCATAAGGCCTATGGCTTCTCTCCGCTGAAGAGCGCCTGCCTTCCATGGCACACCCCAGGTACTTCCCCCGCTGTTTCTGCCATTTTTATTCAACCACTGCAATTCAATCTGATTTTCCATCATGGAATCTCCTCCAGTGAACAACTTCCTTTATTTTAATGAAAATACTTTCAAATTTGCGTATTCGGCAACCAAGGGAGCCATTTGCCGGAATCCGACTTTTCCGTCTTCCAGATAAGGCCCGTAGGTCTCGCCATCATCCACCCACCGGAAAATGGGAAGCCCCTGTATGGTAAAGGTAATTTCAGGGCCCCATTTTCTCAGCTGCATCGGATAGGGAGGAAGGGCATCTTCTACGGAAGGAATGGGATCCGCTCCCTGGCAAACCAGGTGGAAGCCATAACTCTTCCGCAGGTTGCAAGTATGAAAAGCCCTTTCCTCTGTCCATTTCCGGCGAAAATAGGAAACATGAAAAGCATCGATGTCTCCATGATGATAGGCGTCATACTCTCCCGTCCGAAGAGAAAGCGCCGGATCGAATAAATCTTCTCTCTTCCTTCCCTGTGCGGCGAAGAACAGGATGCAAAGCCCCGGCTCCTTCAGCGGCCAAAAATCCCATTCAATTTCCAAGTCCGAAGGAAAATTTCTGTCGCACCAGAGAACGAAGTTCGCTTTCTGTCCCATCCCCGGGTCCATTTGATTTTCCATTCGAAGTCTGCCGTTGGGAAATGAAAGCTTAGCACTTCCCTCCAGAATAAAACTTCTTATATCCTCCGGTGATGCCAAAGGATTTTCATAAATCAATGTTCGTGTTTCCCTACTCATCCAAACGAACCACCTTGTACTCATATCTGCCGATCTCCAGCTTCCCGGAGGGCAGCGCCCTATTTTCAAGAATATCCATCCCGGCACAAGGAAGACTCACAGTCCCCCCATTTCCGTCCATGTTAATCACCACCCAAAGGGTAAAGCCATCTCCCCTGCGTGGAACTACCACAGTTCCTTCGGAAACATCAGTCCTTTCCTTGATCCCTGCTTCTTCCGCATAGTGCAGTACCATGGCCTGCAGCATCCTGTTTCCCTCTTCGCCCAGAGGCATGGAGCCAAGCATGACAATCTTTCCTTTTCCAATCCGATGTTCAGTGATAAAGGCCGCTCCGGGGGTAAGACCTCCTTCCACCGTTCCAAGTACAGCAGCCTGCACCGGACGGAAAACCGCACTCCACAACCCCAGAGGAGCTGTTACTCCAAAAGCGCTGCCCATGGCTCCTGTACCATCCATGGGATATGTATACAGGGTTTCAACGCCTGCCAGGCTTTCCAGTCTCCCAAGGGCTGCATCCGTGTGAATGGTATGCTCTTCCGTTCTTCCTCCGGTCAGGGGACCTACAATCCATATTCCGCCCTTCTCTATGAAAGCCCTGGCTCTTTCGCGATACTCATCGGACACATAGTGCATGAAGGGCGTCATCAGAATTTTATAACCTTCCAAATCCGTTCCTTCCAGAATCAGATCCCGGTGGACGCCCGTATTCAGTACCGTAGTATAAAAATCTCCCATAATTCCCCGATAATTCAGCTTTTTATGGGGCTCCGTCAGCAGGAAGGTTTTCGCCCTGTCCGAATAGGTGATAGCCAATTCCGCCGGGCATAACTTCGTCGATAACACGAGGGCTTCCAGTTCCTTCCGGGCCTTTTCCACTTCCACCACTTCCTTATAGCCCAGGGTTGGCTTTCCCCATGCACTGATCACCGCACCGTGGATTTGCTCACATCCTGACCTTTGCTGCCTCCACAGCCAGTAGCAGAATCCATCTGCACCCAGGGCATAGGCAGAAACCGCTTCTACAGCAAGATAGCCTTGGGGATGGACTCCGGGATACCGGTCCAGTGCACCGGTATGAGATGTACTGGTTTCCAGCACCCAAAAATTTTTTCCCTTCTTTACATTTCTCCACAGGTCGGCATTGAATAAATAGGCACTATAGTTCGAACTGCTTGCATAGGTATCGTAGCCTGCTACATCCAGGTTTTTATACAGCCTTTCGTTATCTACGAAGAAGCCGATGCTGCCATTGGTAGTGATGGGAACGTCAGAAAATTTTCGTATGACCTCCGCCTGTTCATCTCCAAATTCTGCAATCTTTTCCCTGGAAAAGTTCCGGTACATGGTGCTCAGGGAGGAATTATGGAGAAAGGGGACCGCTAGCGGCTGAGGAACTTGCCCAAAGCTTTGGTACAATTCGCTCCAGATCAGAGTGCCCCACTGCTGGTTCAAATTCTCAATCGTTCCGTACCGCTGCCGCAGCCACATATGCCATAGTTCCTTACAGGTTTCGCACATGCATTCGCTCACATGGGATTTCAATTCATTGTCCAATTGCCACAGGATCACCCCGGGATGCTTTCCTACGGCCCGCGCCATGTGTTCGACAATAATTTCTGACCGTTCTCTGAAATAAGGATGATTGGTACACACATGCTGCCTGGCACCATGATGCATTCTTGTGCCGCTGCCATCTACCACCAGAGATTCCAGGTGGCCATCGGACACCCAAATAGGCGGCGTGACCGTCGGCGTGCATAGAATGGTTTCGATTCCGTTGCTATAGAACAAATCAACCATCTCCACCAGGAAGCTTGTGTCGATTTCATTCTCCACCGGTTCCAGTCGGCTCCAGAGAAATTCACCCATCCGGACCACATTGATACCCACTGCCTTCATGTGCGCAATATCCTGGTCAATAATTTCTCTACTCCAAAGTTCAGGGTAATAGGCTGCGCCATGGTAAAGTTTTTTGATCATGAAAATCTCCTTCTATGTAAATCATTTTCGCGATTTATATATTGATTTTGCAGGAAAAAGATAGGCGTATATACGCCTATCTTTTTTCCTGCTTCAATACGTTCAGTTATTTCTTGGCTTTTGCGTACGCTGCTGTGTATTCTTCGATGGCTTTATCTCCGCCGGATTTTTTCCATTGTTCGATGGCCTGGTTAAACTGGTCTTCACTCATCTGTCCCATAATAAACTTAAACTGGGCTTCGTTGATGATCTTGTCAAGGTTTGCCTTATTTGAGGTGTAGGAATCGGACATTAACGGCGTTGATACATTCGGTATCAGATCCGTTGCAGCAAAGGTATTCCGATCTTTCTGCAGCCGCATGCCGATATCATCGTCCGCCGTCATGTAGGTAAGATTTCCGCTCATACCCATCTGACCATAGGAAGCAATTTCTTTTTTATTTACGTTGGCATCAATGGATTTGATAAACTTATCCTGGAATATGGTAAAGTGTTTGCCTTCAATACCGTTATTAAGCAAGCGCTGCCCTTCCTGGCTCTGTAATTTGTCAAACACACTGAGGATGTCTTTCAATCTTGCCTCATCCTTTACCGTCTGTTTCGGAAAAGCAAAACCGCCGCTCATACCATCCTCTGCGGGAATTCTGGGTTTTCCATCGGGACCTTTCAAATAGGTGTACTCAAAGATATCGCCCCGCTTTACATTGGCATCTGCCTGCTGCTTTTGCTTCAGCAGCGGGTCAGCGGTTCCGGGAATACCGTAGTTCAGCCAGAGTCCGGACTTTTCCTTATCTACAAAATCCGTAATCTGCTGTGTGGTTTTTGTAATGGCAAAATCGGAGCTGATGAGCTTCTCATCAAACATACGCTTCAGCCACTTCATAGTGTCCATGTATTCCTTGGTCATAAAGTTCGGAACTACCTTACCATCCTTGACTCCCCATTTGTTCGGCCCGCCGAAAGCAGTTACCAGTGCATCAAAGCAGTCGATTTCATTATTTACGGTACCCAGCAGTAAACCGATGGTATCATTTTTACCGTTTCCATCAAAGTCTCCGGTACCAAAAGCTTTTGCCATGGCATATAAGTTCTCGATGGTATCGGGCGCTTTCAGGCCTGCTTTCTTGGCCCAGTCGGCACGGTAGGCAACCAGCTTCCTCTTGAGTATTCTTTCTCTGGGAAGTACATACTGCTTTCCTTCCAAACTGGAGTTTGTGATGACAATAGGGTTAAAGTTTTTAAAATTCGGATATTTATCCATGTAGGAAGTCAAATCCCAGAACATGCCTGCCCTTGCTCCATTGACATACACCGACAGCTTAAGGTCCGGTACCACCAGGGCATCCGGCAGTTGGTTGGACGCCATCAATACATTGAATTTATCATTGTAGGATATCATCGGGGTCCATTCGATCTTAAAGTCGGCATTGGCCAGCTTATTCAATTCCGGCAGCAGTGGAGCATCGGAAGGAACCTCATCACTGTAAGGAAGGATCAGCTTCACCTCTACAGGTTTTTTCGTCTCATTTGCTGCCGGTGTCGTACTCACAGTCCCCCCACTGTTTTGAGTTCCTTTACCGCAGCCGGCCAGCAGCCCAGTGGCTAGAGCGATTGTGCAAACCAAAGCAGTAATTTTTGTAAAAACATTCATTTTTCTAACCATTATGAAAACCTCCTTTTATTTTTATATATAAAGATGATGCTTCGCATGGAGTAATATTGAAGTCTCACCCTTTAACCGAACCTAACAAAATACCCTGTGTAAAATACTTTTGAACGAAAGGATATACTACCAGGATAGGTACTGTTGCTATGGTGATAATACACATCCGGATAATATCCTGGGGTGGCGTATAATCTCCCTCCATCAACAACTTATTTCCAATCTGGGAGTTTGCGGAAGCTACGATCATTCGGAGCACTACCTGAACCGGCCACTTTTTGGCATCATTAATATAGAGAACATAGCCGAACCAGGAATTCCAGTGTCCCACGGCAAAGATTACAGTAAAGGTTGCCAACAGAGGCACTGAAATAGGAAGAATAATGCTGCCCAATATTCTCAGATCACTGCATCCGTCGATTTTTGCCGACTCTTCCAGCTCCTCCGGCAGTTGTTGGAAAAAGTTCTTAAAAATAATCAGGTTAAAGGCACTGATGGCAGAGGGCAGCAAAGGCGCCGCATAGGTGTTCAGCAGGTGCAGTTTTTGCACCAGAATATAACCCGGTATCATACCTCCGCTAAACACCAGGGTAAAGGTAACCATCAGCATAAGCACCTTATGGCCCAGAATTCTTTTGTGTGCCAGGGGATATGCCATGAGGGCCGTCATTCCCACATTCAGCATCGTACCTACTACGGTAACGAAAACCGATACAAACAGGCTCCGGGTAATGGTACTGGTGGAAAATATATATTTATAGGCCATGAGAGTCGGTTTTTTAGGGAAAAGTATGAAATTATACTTTATCAGCTCCTCCGGCGGCGTAAACGATGCAGAAACTACATAGATGAATGGAATCACACAGATGATACCCATCAACAGCAACACGATATAATTAAAACAGTCAAAGACTCTACTTCCAATACTCGGTTTTATCAACTTCTTTCACCTCTCTACATGTTTAGTTTAGTAAATACCCTCTTCTCCAAACTTTTTGGCCACATTGTTCGCCAGCAATACCAGGATCAATGAGGCAACCGACTTAAACAATCCCACGGCGGAAGTGTAACTCAACTGCCCATTGGATATACCCATAGTATACACGTAGGTATCAAAAACTTCTCCTACATTCTGGTTCAAGGGGTTAATCATGAGGAAAATCTGTTCAAAGCCGGAATCCAGGAAGTTCCCCAGCCTTAGAATCAGCAGTGTAATAATGGTGCTTCGTATGGCCGGAATGGTAATATTCCACAACTGCTGCCATCGATTGGCACCGTCCATCTGCGCTGCGGCGTAGAGCTCCGGATTAACTCCTGCAAGAGCCGCAAGGAATATTATGGTTCCCCATCCAGTTTCCTTCCACATGACCTGTAATGTAATGAGGGGCCTAAACCAGGCTTCACTGGACAGAAAGTTGATTTTTGCTCCTCCTGCAGAAGTGATGATATTATTGACTACACCGCTGTCTCCATTAAATAAGGTATAGGTAATGGAGGCGATGACCACCCAGGATAAAAAATGAGGAATGTAGACCAGTGTCTGCACTGTTCTTTTAAACCACATCCGTTTTACTTCATGCAGTAAAAGCGCAACGATAATAGGAAGGGGAAAATAAAATACGATATTATAAATTGCTAATATTATAGTGTTTTTCAACAGCATCAGAAATGCCTGATCCGAGAAAAACCTTTTAAAGTGTGCCAAGCCTACCCATTTACTTTTAAGGAAGCCTAAAAAAGGTTGGTAATCCTGAAAAGCAGAAACAAGTCCCAGCATGGGTCCATATCGAAATACCAGAAAGAACAGGACACCCGGCAGCAGCATCGCATAAAGCCATCGGTCTGCAACAAGTCTTCCAAGAATTCTGGATCTTTTACTTTTATTTCGTACAGGTTTGGTACTGATGTGATATTCCAAATGATTCAAACGCAATCCCTCCTTGAAGTGATAGCTTGATTCTACCACCCATCCCTGTTGGAATCCATAGTCATCAAAGCGACATATTGAATTTCCCTGCTTCTTTTTATTCCAAACCGCTTGGCTCCGGGGCTTGACGGGTATTCTCCTTCCTGCTCTCTATTGATTGCAATGAATAGTCATTATAGCGACATACCTTTATTTTTGATTATATTTAATTATGTCCTACCGAAAAAAAGTCCCTATGCATTTCCTCATGGAAATGCATAGGGACTTTTCAAACATCTACGCATATACTTTTATTTTTATTGTAATTTATTTCACTAACATTATTATTGGGTTTTACCTCCCCAATTCATCGGGCATACCATTTCCAAGCCTCACTCCAGCTTGATGTACACATGATTTTCGCCGGGTTCCAATCTTAAAAACAGAATCATGAACCTGTCTGTACACGCTACGCTTTTGTTATCTTTTACATTCACGGCAAGTTCTTCAGGTATGTCCCATACCACCAATGGGTATTCCCTATACTCTCTATCTGCCGCCAGGATTGCCGTATAGACCCATCCGCCCTCCTGCTTGCTGATAACCTCCCCTAAAATTTGCAAATCTCCGTATTCCTCTTCCGGGTAGCTGTCTACCTCCTTAATAGCATAGGCCTTTTTATAGTTATAAACACGGTAGGGTTTTCGATGGGGGTGCTGGTAAAAAATTTGATAATCACTATTGTAAAAAGCTCCATGAGGAGGATACTTCCCCTGATAGATACCCCAGTCCTGCGGCTGTGCAACGGGTCCGTTGAATCGAACCTTATCCTGGCAGGTCAACACGTCATTGAGATACAGCATTTGTGAAGGCTGCTCACAGGGGCTATATTTAAGATTCAGCCAGGAAGTAATCTCCTGTAAGGTTGCCACGGTGACTTCCTCTTTTACCTGTCGAAGAAAATCTTCCAGGTATTGGTTATCCTTTTCATGATGTGTGTCATGGTCTTCCTGATGCAGCAAAAACACAAAGAAATCATTCTGCTGCAGATTGGCTTTGTATTCTCTCAGCATCCGTATATAGTAATCCTGTTGATGGTCCATGATCCCGTTAATCCGGATATCATCGGGGTCCGTGCTGAACATTACAGAGCCGCTGGGTCCTGTGGGTGTATGAACCGTATTGATCAGATCCCTTGTGGTCCATTGAAAAGCCCATAGGTCCGATGCATACCGACAGGGTATTTTTATATTTTCCCGGTCCGGCTTATACATGTCCCAGGGCGCACCCCGGTGAAACATGCTGCTATCACAGGTAAAATGATCATACCCGATTCCCCATATTCCTTTCATTTCCATGGCTTCCGCTGCTTTAACAAAATTGCTTCCGACGCCTCCTACCCACTGGTCGATACCAATGATTTCCGTATAGAAGTCAAAATTCCGCTCTACCTCTTCTACAGAACTTCGCAGAAAATCCAATGTTTCTTCCGGCGTGCTGTTTATATTGTAATTTAATGGATTATGATGAAAATAAGAGGTGGGCATTACACCGTAATCATCTCCGAAGAGCGCATGCCACTCTTCCAGTTTACTCTTTGCGTCCTTCGCTACTACCGGATCTATGAGCCAGGTGATGGGAACACCCAGTTTGTGGTAGATGGGTTCCAATGTTCTGCAAGTTCTTTTGAAAGCATGGCCGATGATATTCCTGTACTTTTCATCATCACAACCCCGTAATAAATTCTCCGGATCAAACCCACAGTGTGCATTACTGGAAATAACCATACAAAGAAAAAATTCCTTTTCCTCGAAGACAACACACGGAATTTCATGCAGGACGCTGCCAATTCTCACTTTTACCAGGCCCCTGCCTTTATGCAGACCTCTGAAAAACAAGTCGATGGTACTCTCTTGAGGGACAATGTTCACAAACTCCAAAATCTCGCAGGTTTCAACCACCTCAGCAGAGCAAAAGCTTCCTTCCGGACGAATGGACGCCTTTGCTGTACGGCCTTTAATACATACAATTTTAGGACATACCTTGCTATTCGCTTTACTCATCTATTTTCTCCCGGAATCAATCTTTTAAGGATTCACACAGCATTAACAGGGCCAGTCCCTGTCCATATAGGATCGGGTATCTTTCCCGGGTTTTATACTCTTCCAGCGAAGGCATGACCGGCGTACCCGTGGAAACCCCTTCTACTCCCCCGTCTTCATTGATACTGTCCATAACCGCTTTCTCCGCTTTATATACGACCTCCATCAATGTCTCCGGAAGATATCCTTTCCGTACTCCTCTTCGGATTCCATACGCGATGCCTGCAGTTGCCGAGGTTTCATCGTAGGAATCCGGGTGGTCCAACAGTGTGCCAAACATTCCGGTGGGCCTCTGAAGCCTGCTCAACGCCGCCACCTGCTCCTGCAGGGAATCGATGATCTCTTTCCTCCCGCTGCATTCCACAGGGAGCTCTTCCAGTATCTCAACAGTACTGGCGGTGATCCACGCATTAGCCCTCCCCCATAGAGCTCCGGACATCCAGCCCTGGCTCTCGCAGTTCCATCCGTGATAGAATACCCCGGTCTTCTTATCCTTTAACAAGTTATGGTGAATGTACAACTGCTTACCTGCCTCTTCCCAATACCTTGAATTTCCTGTAATCCGGCCAAGCCTTGCCAAAAAAATACAAGCCATGAAAAGAGTATCTGCCCAAATCTGCTCGGAAAAGCCAGGTCCTGCTTCGTTAACAGTGTGTTCAAAGCCACCTTCTCTGGTTCTGGGCGCATGCTCCAGTATCCAATCTGCTGCGTCGACGCATACCTTCAAATCATCGGGAATTCCTGTGGCTTCATACAAGCCCAGCACAGTCAACAGCGGCGCTGTAGCATTTACAGTCTTTACACCATAAGCCTTATGCATCAGCCCGTTTACCCAGTTCCGCATATATTCGTAATATTCCGGATTCCCTGTTTCTTTCCAGGCTCTAAAAATTCCATAGGCAGCTACTCCCGGACTCCAGTCCCAGTAGGTCATATTCAGTGCCCACGTTGGGTCCGAGTAATCATTCACATACCCGATGCTGCCATAATTTTTAACAGGTCTTTTTGTATTGTGGTTAATTACACATTTGACGACTCTATCGATTAAACTTGTTGTATTCATCATTATACCTCCGCTTTTATTCTGTAGATTCCTGAGGAATCAGTGATTTTAAAATCATTTGTCCTGCTGTTCCCGATAGGAAGCTGTAAGCTCCTTAAGTATCTGCTCGCCCCCTTGGGTCCTCCATTTTTCCACAAATTCATCAAATTTGTTGATATCACTGCCGAGGATGATCTGCGTCCAATAGATGTCCCGCATAGTGTAAATTTCTTTCATTCTGGCGATCTTGGTATCGGATTCCAAAAACGCAGCTGCATCGCTGATCTGCCCGGGAGTGCTGAGTGAACTGTTAAGTCCTTCTGCTTTTCGTAAGGGAAGGGCTTCCCTGTACTTTGGCACACCCACGATATTGGGCGCAAGGCTTAGGGCTCCAAAGTCCCTGCAATACCCGTCCGGCCACAGTTGGGTCTTGGAATCCGTCTGTCCCTGAAGCGAGGAATCCATATTCCCATTTTTAACCAGGTAATCTCTACCTTCCTTGCCCCAGTTTGCATATAGGTTGTTTTCCGGTACACAGGCCTTGTCAAAAATGGATAGGACCTTTTTTACATCCTTTGTCCTGGCGCTGATCCCTCGAATGGCAGTGTATTCCGAGCCGATGCCTGCTACATTTTTACCGTCACTGCCTGTAAGAATCTGTGCCAGCGAAACATAGTTAAATCTCTCCATTTCCAGGCTCTTCTTTGAAAGCACCTCAGCTTGCGCTGCCTTTCCAAGTTTCCTTAGTTCAAATATTTCGATATCCTTATCATAAAGATTGGCATTTGTCCACCAGGACAGAGTACTGAAGACTTTTCCCGAGATGAACTTTTCCCTGAGATTGGGCTCTTTCATGGTAGCCCACTCTTTGTCAATCAGCCCCTCTTGATAAAGCTTCCTTATGTAAGTAATGGCTTCCTTCATGCGGGGGTGTATATCATAGGCCTTTATTTCGCCATTTTCCAGGTAGAAGTAACCGGGTTGTACACTAAATGCTCCGATGATATGATCAAATGAATTGCCGGCAAATCTTTGATCCCCCAAACTGCCGTATGCTCCCAAGGGTATAACATCGGATTTCACCGATTTTACTTTCTTCAAAAGAGCATAATATTCTTCGAGAGTCCTGACTGGCTGCATACCCATTTCGTCCAGAAAATCCTTTCTGTAAAGGACATTCCATCGATATCCCGCCCCTGGTCCGGTGTTATAAGGGATTCCGTAGATTCTACCCTTCATCTTTGCTTCCTCAGCTATCTCTTCAGGCAACTCCTTCCAAAGATTTGGGGTATCCTTTTCATTCAGCAACAGCGTTATATCTGCCAGTATATTTTGTCCCGCATATTTCTTATAGTCATCCAGTGTAACTCCCGTTACCCCGGTAAAGTTTACAATATCCGGAACATTACCCGATGCAATTCTCAGGCTTAATTTTTGTGCATACTGTTGAACATCAATATATTCGATATTGGCTTTTATATTTAATTTCCTTTCCATTTCCCGGGTGAGAATATCCTTTTCCGGGGTAATGGGTCGGGCGGGGTCTACACCGGAAAGCAGGTTCAGTACGTAGGGAGCTTCCTCTTCCTCCTTTTCCGAACCGTTTGAATTTGAATCCGCCCTCCAGTTCCCTTCAGAATTACAGGAGGTCAGAATAGCAACCGTCACTACTAGCATAAGAGCAAAATGTAAAGCTATCCGATACTTCTTCATCCATAATTTCTCCCTTAAGATAACTATTATCTGCTGTAGAGAGTCCTTACAACAGAATTATAGGCTTTTTGACTTGTTCTGTACACTAGGATAAGGTTAAAAATCAGGGGGTAAATCTCAGATTTTTAACCTCAGTCCGATTCACACTCCTACCCTTACATATCGTGTTTTTGAGGCAGTCTTATCTCTACACAGGTACCATATTCTACGGGGATATAGCACAATCCATAGGAATCCCCAAAATGAAGCCGAATCCTTTTATGCACATTCAATACTCCATAACTGTTGGAGGGCTCCTTTAACTCCTCTCGCAGTAAATCATTCATCCATTCTGCATTTGCACCGGAACCATTGTCAGTAATCCGTATCACTATTTCCTGGTCCACCAGGGCTGTACCGATCTCGATCCTGCAGCTGCCTTCATGGTCTTTGAAGCCATGTACGATAGCATTCTCTACCAAAGGCTGAATGATCAAATTTACCACCTTCGCTTTTGCTAAGCGCTCATCCACATGGAATTCAATCGCAAGGTTTGACCGCATCAGCTTCTGAATCTCCAAATAGCTTTGTACCTGCTTTAACTCATCTTCCAATGCTATGAAATCCTTTCCTTTGTTCAGACCGAAACGAAATACAGCCGCCAGAGATATTACCACAGTGCTGATATCCTTAGCCCCTTTGGATAATGCCATGCAGTTAATGATATCCAGGGTATTGTATAGGAAATGCGGATTGATCTGGGACTGGAGCAGATGCAATTGCAGCTGTTTCCGATCAATATCTTTAACGTATACATCCCGTATCAGTTCCTGTATCTTCTTCAGGAGATGCGTATAACCTTTATATAATTCATCAATTTCATCAATTTGGACTTCCTGCACCAGACTTCCTTTAAACCCTTCCACTTCGACGGTCTTCATGGCACCCACCAGGCTTTTGATTGGCATGGATACCCGGTTGGCAGTCCTTCGTATTACGATGCCTGCAATCAGTATGGATAGGAATCCAGCAAGAAAACCAATCCCCAGGATGGTTCCTGTATATCTTTTTACACTTTTTTCCGGCACCATGGCTAACAGCTTCCATCCATTTTGAAAAGTCTTATAGATGATAATTTGATCCATGCGATTCACCGGGTGTATTAGAACTCCATCCCTGCCACTCAACCGCTTCACATATTCCTCAGAACTCAGGTCCACAAGAAATTCCTTTTCGTCACTGTAAATTACCCGATCCTCCGAATCCAGCAAAATAAACTGTCCCGTATCTTCCAGCACTTTTCGTCCAAGGACATTTTTCATACTGTCGGTATTCATAGCCAGTGTCACAATTCCTATATTTCTTCCATTCCGTATACTTTTTTTCTGTTTTGCAGAAAAAATATAGCTCTGTCCACTGACTTCCTCTACCCACCATACACTTTGATTATCATTTTGACTGATCTGCTGATACCATGCTTTATCGCTCACTGCCTTTTTGCTGTAAAGCCCCGGAAGCACCGAAAACTGTGAATTGGTAATTCCATATAAAGGACTGTTTTCATCTACAATCACCGATGTAATGTAGGAAACCTGCCCCTGATCTTCCTCACCATAATCCGTTTTCAAGCTCAAAAGCGACATGTTTTCAAGGTTTTTGTAGAGGCTGAAATAATCGCTGACGGCTTTCTCCGTACTGATGGGACCTTGGTCAAGTATGTTTTCAATATCACTGTTTAGCAGGACAGTAGATAAAAAACTATTAATGCTATTTAATTGTGTAGCTACGTTTTTATAGGAATATCCCATGGATTGTTCCACCATGGCCAGAGTCTGCTTGTTTTGCAGATTAAGTATGATTATACTTGATACAATGCAAAAAACGCCAATTAATGAAATCAGCATTACAAAAACAGGAATAACGATTTTTCTATATAGACTTGCCTTGTCGTTCTTGCGCTTCAGCATATTTTTCCCCTTGAGATCACAGAATTCGATTCTTATATTCGGAAGGACTTACACCAAAATGCTTGGAAAAAATATCTCTAAAATAGTTCTGATCCGTGTAGCCCACTCTGTCACATACTTCATATACCTTTATTCCAGGATCTTTCAGTAATTCAGCTGCTTTTTCCAGCTTGCATTTGACGATGTACTTTGATATGCTCTCTCCCGTTACCTGTTTAAACAAGGTTGTAAGGTACTTTGCATTCAGATTGACAGTATCAGCCACATCTTCTACCGGAATGCTGGCATGGAGATGTGCTTTAATATAATCCATGGCAGTCTCTATGATCTTCTTGTTCTTCATACTGCCCTGCAGCTTCATTACATCCTCGCGCTCATTGAGATTACGGAATTTTTCATTCATGATACCCCGGAGAATCTGCTGCTGCTTTTGTTCTTCCAGGAGATTTCTCGCTTTTTGAATGGCCTGACTTAGTTCATCCGTATTGATAGGTTTTAGGACAAAGTCCACAACATCCAGTTTAATTGCACTCTTGGCGTATTCAAAATCACCGTGAGCAGTAAGGATTACACATTTGATCCCCGGATACCGCTTCGTCGCTTCTTTTATCAACTGCAATCCATCCAGCAAAGGCATACGGATGTCTGTCAGCAGAATATCCGGAGTTTCCTTCTCCATGATCTCCAAGGCCTGCTTGCCATTTTCAGCGACACCGGATACAGTTACGCCTATAGATACCCAATCCATGGTATGAACCAGCATATTCCTGATGATTTCAACATCTTCTGCGATTAGTAGTTTATACATTTTTTCCTCCTCCATTGGACCCTATCTATGAGAGGATGTGAAAGATATAGGGTTCTTTTGTGCGGACCGCTTGTTCGGATGCAACACTTTGTACCTTATAATAACCAATGGGAAAAATGTCAGGGGTTTGGGACAGTTTGCCTACTGGATAAATTCAGAATCAAAGTGATGCATCCAGAGCGCCACACGCGGTGTAGCACAACCTATAGAACCCCTTTTTACACATCCTCCTATAAGAGGTATTGAAAAATGACAATTCTTTATACAACAGAAGCGAAGCAAGGGGACGCTTCTTCAGTTGCACTTGAATTTATGTGAAACTGGAGAATCATCCCCCTGGTGCGCTCTAGCTGGAGAAACTAATTTTCCACAGCCTCCTGCCAGATAGTATACCATAATTACTTGATACTGAAAAGGTTATCACCCTATGGGCTGGGCAACAATCTTGTATTGTCCAGCCCCTGGGTTGATTATACCGCAGAACCCAAATCTGCGAGTGACTTGTCTCTACTGGAGTTTACTGTAGAATTACGGCATCTGCGTCGTTAGCCAGGTTATCCACTATATAGGCTTTCACAACATCCCCCGGTTGTACGTTAAACCCGGCTGTTGCCTTATGGATATTTCCGTCAAAGTCTGCCTGGACTGCATTCACTGCCACTGTAACTCCATTCCTTTGGAGAACAAATATAGCAGTTTCCTTCCCAGGATGTGCTGCTACAGGAGCCACATTGACTCCAAAGTACCTTAATCCATGGACTCCGTCTTTTACTGTCATGGTTTTAATTCCCTCCGGAGTCTCGCCACCTTCGTAAGCCGAATCAGCAATCACAGTTACAACGTATTGAGGTGCACCTTCCACAGCATCCGCGGTGGTATACACTTTGAAATCATCGACCTGCATGCCTATCAGCCTCGACTTCATTCCTGGGTAACCCGAAGCCAGTAAATTCTCGTCATCTGCCGCACTCAGCTCCTCTACTCCATCAATCCAGAAGGTAAGCTTATTTCCTTTAATTCCGACTTTATACGTATGCCATTGTGTAGGATCAAAGGCTTTGTCCTTTTGAACCAGCGTCTTAACATAAACTCCAGCTTTCCAGTATGTCAGTTTCAGCGTCACCGTTTGATTATCCTTCACCCTGACTTCCGCTGCGTAAAAATCATTGGCATCATTGGCCCGCAGATAGAACTCCCCATATCCAGTGGCTGTTCGTGTTGCGAACTTTGCTTTCATTTCGATCTCATAATCCTTCAAAGCGTCACCATCCTGGACATTGGTGAAAATCCTTGTAGAATCCGCTTTGGTTGCGATATATCCATTACTATCCGTACCGTAAAGATCCCAGTTTGCCGGAATACCCTTCCAATGCTTGTAGCTGTACTCTGTGTCCTGGAAGTCGTCGACATATAGACTCGCTGCTTTTCTTCCCTTGGAGTTCACCGCCTGAATATAATAACTTATATGGTCTTCATCAGAGCTGGGAATCGCTGCTGAATACACATCTCCCTCTCCTTTCGTCATGGGAGCTTCAACAAATGTACCGCTGTTTCCATACCGATAATACACACTAGCAGTAACAAGGAGTTCATTTACAATTTGCGCTTCAATTACAGTATCCCGGTTCTTCATAAACTGCTTAATGGGAGTATGTGTTATCACCGGTACAGAGTCAATATGGAAAATTTTTGTGCTTTCATTATTACTCGTATCTGACTCTGTTACTGTGTTATCCGTATCGATAACCACCCTTACCGCATGGTCTCCACCTGTACTCTTCCACGGAGCATCGGCAGAAATAAGGAGGGTCTCACCGGCATCCATGACCGAAGAACTTTCCACTATAGATATCGGCTCTGTGCTTCCATCCACATAAAATGCTATTTTCATCCTTCCCGCTTCAATGGCCTTTAACCCCTGATTCCTGACTTCAGCTTTCATGTTTACCCATTCACCGGAATTAGGCTTTTCCGGTGTAAAAATAATATCCGCTACCACCAGATCCGGTAAATCCACCGGCGCTGCTACTGTCCAACTGGAGAAATCATATTGACGAGCCTCTCCTCCATGCTGAAGCAGCAAATATCTACTGTTGTAATCCTGGTGCATATAGGGTCCATCAAAAGTGGGCCAACCGGAGGTATAATTCTGTACTACACCGTTTACTACACGTTCCCCACAGTAGGTGATGCTCACGGTCTCGCCTAAACGTGTAGTTACTGAAATAGCAGGATTTACATCCTCCAGACGGGAAGTATCGATGGTAGTTCCGCGCTTCACCGCTGCTGCAAAACGTGCCAGTTCATTCGCTGCCCGCTCTGCCGATGAAAGGCTATCTTCCCCTGCTGCCATGAACTCTTCCGTAAGTGCTGTATCCACATAAACTCCATTTTTCGTGTAATTACTCCTTATGGTCTTATGGGCTACCGCATTGATCATTTTATCTTCTCCCCAGACGTAAGGCTTCATAGTCTTAAAGGCCAGAAGCATATCGCCCCCATGGCAGAATACCCATCCATCTTCTTCAATCACTTTGATAAATGCAGAGCTGGATACAGGTCCTTCAATGTAAGGCCTGGGATCATTCTCCGGTATATTGTACACCGTCAACAGCTGTCCTTTGTTCTGTACCACCTGTTCATACTTGGTTGCACCATTGTATTTTTCGGAGAACTGTGGATGTGTGATGAAGAAGGTACTTCCCTTCTCGGGAGAAACCCAACGAACCATCCACCGACGCGTATCATCGGACCATGCCAGTGTTCCATTTCCATCATATTGACTTGCTACACCGTAGACCTTGTTAATATAGGTTTGCTTTGGATTTCCCCATGAATTATTTTCCTTTTGCACATAAGGAACACTCTTATCGGTTCCTATTCTTGTTATGATGTCCGGCAGCCGGTAACTGGAGCAGGCATTCAGTACACTGTAGAATTCTTCCGGATCCTTTTGGCCGGAAGGAACCGTAAACAGGGTAGGCATACGAACCCCACCGAAATACAGCCATCCCAGCACCGTTGCTGCAGCAGGCTCTTCCGGTGACTGCATTACCACATAGTCACGCAATGTGGAGGAAACATAGTAGCCCTTCACCCACTCTGCCGCCATGCTGGTGAACACCGACTCCATGGTCATTTTTGCCCTTTGTTTCATTTCCGGTTCTGTGGCATGGTCATAGAGAGACAGCATGGTATTGGTATAGAATGTTAGGTAGGTAGTGGAATCATATTCCGTTACTCCCTTTCTAACAAACTCATCCATGATGTTATATAACCATACTCTACAGTCCTCCTTCAATTGCTGTGCAGAAGAAGTCATGTTCTGACCGTTTCGTGTCCAGGAAAAGGTCGCATCCGGCCAGGCTTGTGCAGCCAGATATCCTGCTGTATGGTACATCAGGTAATGGTTCTCCGTTGTACCCAGAGCCAGGTAGTCTACACCACTGGTAGCTTTGGCTTTTACTTTATCCTTAAGGGCTTGAGAATACAGGTGTCCATACCGGCTGTAGCATTCCATATTAGCCCAGTGGAAGAACATATCCGCTCCTTCATTATTCGCCTCTGTTACCAGCTGGATCGCATAAGGAATATCAATTCCCTGTTTGAATCGTGCCATGGCATAATAGAGCTTCTTCCTTTTGTCATCTCCCGGAATAATAGCTCTGTTTGCCACCAGGTTCAGAAATGTATCCGCCCGCTGATCAAATTCAGAGGTTCCCTCACCCGGCTGCTTAACCACAATGTATTCTGTCAACGTATTGTTACTGCTATCCCCTGTGGTTCCGCTGCCTTCGGATATCACTGCTGTCACCGCACCGGTACCGTACACCGCATTCCATTTACCGGTACCTTCCACGACTTCTTCCTGTCCCGCTGCTAGAGAACCTGTATAGGTTGCTGTACCGATTTCGGCACTCTTTTCCTTGTCAACCACTGTAAACCTTATTGGTAAACTCACAGTTGGAGCAGTAACTTTTCCTATGTTCTTGATGGTTGCCCGGAACGTAACCTCTTCTCCCGGTAACGGATTCGCTGGATACCAGTCGACATCACTGACAGCCATATCCGCCAGTAAAATTTCCTCTACATGAACCTGATCGAATTTCACGGTACTTACACCGTTACCACGGGAACACGCTGCCAAACCAGCTTCAATCTCTGTCGCCATATCCACCGTACAACTTCCCAGGGCTGTCCCCCAGTTCACACCATCACTTGACTTGTAGGCAGTATAGGTAGATCCGGTTCTTTCCAGTTTCAGATACAGGGGCAAGGAGGTGGCTGCACTCGCAACCAAATCCCTGGATGTAGTAGTACCGCCTGTGGCACTTCTATACTGCAGCTTTACTCCGTTGGCGGGAGTAACCAGCACCGCCACATATTTGCTGTCCGTCGCTGCGGTTTCTCTAAACATAAGTCCACCCTTGGCGGATGCATTAACATTTTGTTGTGAGACAACCCGGGCAGATAACAAATGGTTCTGTCCCACCTTCTGATGCAGATAGGCAAATTGATCGGAGGTTCCACCGATGTCCAGGCCTGATCCGCTGACAGTAAATTCGCCGTTTGAATGGACTGCCATACCGGGTGTTCCCACGGCTCCAATATCATGGAAGCTCCATGGCTCCGGTGGTTTCAGTGCTACACTTTGAGCACTGACGCTCTTGCTGAATTCATTGTTTCCTTCATCAGTTTCGTCGGCGGTATTGGCCGCATCGACAACTGCCGTGACCACGGAAGATCCTGCTACAGCAGTCCATGGAGTACTGGATGAAACCACCATGGAACCATTCTCGGCAAGGGTTGCATTTTCAACACTTCCATACAGGGTATTTCCCTCCACGGTAAAAGCAACTTCCAGTTTTCCGGTAAAGTCACCGATTCCCCGGTTGCCGACAGCAGCACAAAGCAGAACTGCATCCTTTTCAAAAAGGTTTCCCGCAGGTACTGTCGTAATCCCTGTGACAACCAAATCCGGCTTTCTTGTACTATCGTCCATGTATTCCGGATCCTGGTAAACGTCTACTTCACAAATCTGTATCCGGGTAAGACTATCGGTGTTGTATTCTCCGTAAATCTGTACCCATCGCACCTTTGCTGTATTGAAAGATATTGTCTTTCTGTAATCCGCCCCGGTAAAGCTGTACTCTGTAGCCGGTGACAGTTCAAAGAAATTGGACCCATCCACACTTCCCCTAATGGTGAACTTTTCCTTCCGTCCGGAAGTCCAGCCGGAACCCAGACTGATCGCAACCTCATTAATCCGGTAAGCCTGCCCCAGGTCAATGGTGAGTGTGGCAGGTTCCGTTGCGGAATCCCACCGGTTATCCAAGCTCCCGTCAATGGCCTTGATGGCATCGCTGCTTTTGGAATCTGCGGTAGCAGTGACTCCGGCCCTTGTTGCTCCATTCACCTTTGTTAATTCCGCGGCAGTCAGCATGATCAGTTTTGAGAAATCATTATTAGACTCAATCTTTTCCTTAATGGAATTATTTGTATCTGCAACCGCCGTGATTTTGTGATGGTTAGGCTGAGCCGTCCATGTGGTTTGCGCGGTTACGTTCACGGTCTGGTCCGGTGCTATACTGCCGCTGAAGTCGCCCAAACTCACGGGTGTACTATTGCCATCCACACGAAAGGCAACCTGGAAGCTTCCTGTCGTTGCTGTTGTTCCCTGGTTCTTCACTTTGGCTGTAAATGAAACTGCATCTCCAGGGTTTGGACTGGATGGACTCCACACAATATCGGTGACCACCAGGTCCGGATTGGAAGGTAATGGTTGAACGGTTATACTTTTTGTATATTCATTGTTCTGTTCATTTTTCTCTGTGATAGCGCTGGCGCTGTCAACGACTGCTTTCACACTGCTTACGGACAGTGCAATCCATGGACTGCCGGCGGATACATTCACGGTAGCCCCAGCCGGTATTGTGCTGTTATAGGCGGCAGCAGCTACCGAAGTGGCCCCTCCATCCACATAAAAGGCAATATTGCCGGAGCCTCCCACGGCATCGACACTACCCTGATTTTTCACCACGGCAGTGAAAACTAAAAGGTCACCTTCCTTTGGTGTTTCCGGAGACCAGGTGATGTCGGTCACTACCAGGTCCGGCAAGGTTCCCGGATCGGGAATAACCGTCACTGGAGCCTGTGTTATCCTACCTCCGAAGGTCGTCGTAATGGTTGCCGTACCCGGCGCTACAGCCTGGATAGTTCCTGTAGAATTGACAGTAGCGACCCCGGTATTGGAGGAAAAGTATTTCGCCGCGGAAGTTACATCCTGGGTGCTGCCATCTCTATAAACAGCTGTTAGCACCGTAGTGCAGGTAGAAGCTCCCCCCATTTGCAGCGTGTAGTTTGCAGAATCCAACTGCAGGCTGGCAGGGTTGGCGGGATCTTCATAGAGTCCAATATCATCCACCGCATAAGCTTCATCGGTACCTCTAACATCACTCACACGGACTTTAAAATTCAGTTTCAAGCTATCAATGGTTTTAGCCCCCCCATTGGGTATGATCTGAAAGCGGTAGGAGGCTATATCCTGGCAGCTGATCAGTTCCATAACCTCTGCTCCCGCAGGTTCATCTTTCGTATAAGCGCTGGTAGTGGTAATGGTGTTTTCTGTCGTTGGAAAACGAGGTCTTGGAACATTACTTACGTTCCCATCATTCGGTGTGAACTCGACACTTACCTTTGTATCCTTTGCATTAAGATAATTACTGGCAGCCGTACGCTCCAGTTTGTACTCAAAGTAAAAGTATACAGGGTCACTGCCTTCCGGCAAGCTGTAGATCTCGTTGATGCGATCCACTACTTTTCTTCCTTTTTTAAACTCATAAAAATACCCTGTACCTACCGTTTCCGTTCCATTGGTAGTGGAATCACGGAACTGTATTGCATTGTTTCCATTGATGGAGACAATACCTTTGGACCCTCCATTTCCACCGCCACTAAACATATCTCTGCCATCACTAAAGGTTGGGTCAAAGCTGCTGTCAGCCAATAAATTCTCCGGTGCAGGCACTCCCATACCCGAGCCGGCAGAAGCTATACCGGGAGCAGGCAGAATTCCCGTCAGAAGCGAGAGTACTAATAATAGGCTTATGACGACTCTTTTACACTTTTCCATTCTGTTTTCCCCTTCCTGTTCCATACTTTACCTTTTACCACCTGTACGAACATCCTGATTCCGGAGCATGTTCAAAAGCGCCTGCGCTGCTTCCGCACGATCCGCATTGTCGGATGGGAAGAATGAATTATCTCCTTTTCCCACCATAAACTTCATACCGGCGGCAGCTTGAATGTACGCTTCTGCCCAATCGGAAGTCTGATCCTGATCCTTAAAGTGTTCACCTGAAGAAGGAGCTTGTTTTCCTGTGATGGATTCATAAGCTCTTACCAGAATGACGGCCATCTGTTCTCTTGTTATGGTTTCATTAGGTAAAAACTCTCCGGAGGGTGAGCCTTTTACCAACCCCGCTTCTGAAGCGGCAGAGATATAGGGAGTGTACCAGTCTGTTTCTCGCAGATCCGAATAAGTTGCCCCGGTGGAAGGTTTAAGTCCCAAAGCCTTGACAATCAGTGCTGTGAACTCGGCCCGGGTTATTGGTCCGGATGGATTGTAGTTTTTATCATCGACGCCCTGGGCAATATGCCGGGCTGCCATGATCTTCAGCGTATTATATGCCCAGTGGTTTTCCGGGACATCCGCAAAGGAACGATTATACTCAGCTACCACATAGGTACCGCTTCTATTCACCCGTGCAGTAATTTTTCCTGAAGTCTCGGAAACATCTCCGCCCACATATTCCAAACGTCCTGATTCCTTATGGTAGAAGTAGACACCCAGCAATTCCTTATTCAAACCGTTTACGTTATAGGGAAATGCGATCTCAACAGGTTTCAAGAAAGTTTGTATAATTTTATTGCTTCCCTCCTGTGCCTGCAGCTCCAGTTGGATATTCACAGCATCCCTGGCAGCCTTTATCTGTAAACCGGGCTTCGGAGAGTCGGAAAGAACTGCTTTTTGTGCTACATCCGGGATTTCATGCACCTTAACAACCAAATTTGTTTTCTTGTTGGTGTTGTTTTCCGAAGCTGCTATCATATGCTTCAGGTTCGTTGGATCTATTTTTATTACAATATCTTGTATTGAAAGTTGAAGATTCCTTCCTTCCACCACTTCTGTGATCTTCGAAGGTACTACCACTTCTCGCGCTTGCGCATTCGCTACAATCTGTATAGCATCGGCACCTTGGCTTTCTCTTACCATCCGCTCCAGCATTTCTTCCGTAATCACCTGCTGACCTTCGTTCCCTTGGTCTACAGTAGACGAATCCGTTGGTGGTTCGTAGGTCGGGTAAGGTATTGGTGTAGACGTCGGCGTCGGTGTCGGTGTAGATTCCGGTGTTGGTTCGGTTGTCGGGCCAACCGTCAGTGTTCGGGACACTATGTTCATTCCGCAGCCAACAACAATACTAAGATTCCCTTTTGACTGGTCTTCGCGAATCTTCCATTGATCGGAATAATTCCCTGAGTCTCCCGACTTCACCGCATTGTAGAAAACAATATTTCCAGTACTGTCCACCGCTTTGACCGACACCCACTCCTGTGCTTCCGTCGTTCCTGAAATATGGACTGTATCTCCAGGCATCGCCGTATTCCGATCCAGTTGTAAAGTAATGGTCGAACTCGCACCTGCCAAAATCGGACTCATGAGCATAGTAGAAAGAAATGAAATCAATAGCAGCATCGATATCCCTTTGCTTGCATTTTTTCTTCCAGGGTGTAATAAATCCCTCATCTTTTATCCCCTTTCCTCAAATCAATGCCTCTTACCGGGAGGAGATTCTTTCTCCTTCCTGCCAGGGCGGAGCTCATTTCAGCGCCTTTGTACCCTGACACAAAGCATCTTACTGTAAAACCACCGGATTCGAGTCCACTGCTCCAGTAATCCGGTCTACTACATACACTGTGACTACATCCCCCGGTTGAACCGCAAAGCCTGCGATGGCTGTATCTGCTCCTGCATCAATATCCGTCACCGAGATGCTGATATCTTCCTGTACCCCATTTCTCCAATGCATGAAGATAATGGTCTCATCGCCTGAATGCGGCAGTACGGGTGTTGCGGTGACCTTGAAGTATTTCATACCGGATATGCCATCCTTGACCGTAAAGGTTTTTATACCGTGGACAGTTTGCCCGGTTGTATAAACCGGAGCGTCTTCCACTGCAGTCACTGAATAAACCGGAGAAATACCTCCCACCGGTGGAGCTTCCTCAATAAATATAAATCCATCATAGAGTCCGGGATTTTTCGAATCTCCCAATCCTTTTGTCCAGTTGATAAAATTATCCCTGCCATTCTGGAAATCCGCATCATTGATATTTACATTGAAGCCAATGCTCTGGTTCAACTCCGGCTTCATATCCTTTATCAGGGACAAGGGAATTTGTATCTCATAGTACGTCTTCTTTCGATCTTCATCCCTGACAACACGGAATGGAACCTGCCCCGTCATATTTCCATTGGGGTTCGGTGCTGTTGATGCAAATACGAAAGCTAAATGCTCACCGGTGTCATTCATGGAAAATCCCCATTCCATGTCATCCGCTTTATACATGTCTCCGTTATCATCCAGAGGGTCAAAACTAATTTGCACCGAGTCATTTTTCCACATATTTGAAGCATCTTCCGAGTTTTTATGGATATTGTCCGTTACTTCCACTGCTATATGGAAGCTGTCTTCATCCCACTTGGTGTAGGCCACAGCCTCCAGGTTGCTGCTGTCATGGATGCCGGTGTTGTTTCTTGCCGCTCCCCGGATATGAACAGGATAAGCATCCTTCCAGTCTGCGAGGTTACCGTCCAGATTCATCTGGCCAGCCTTTTGGATCAGATTGAAATCCAGCGCTGCGTGATCATCGCTGAAAATGGGTCGATTGGTCGTGGTATCCATAACAACAAGCTGGCAAACATACTCATTAAATTCCCGGACAGTCCGAAAATCCCATGCAAAGGTCATAGTGACCACCTGACCCTGTTTCAAGTCCTGGAAGGTATCTGTACCCACAGGGCGCAGCTCCTTACCGTCCGGTCCCTTAACGATTACCTTTCCGGTTTTACTGTAAGCAGAAGTTCCTTTCAGTTCCACCGTAATTTCTGACAGCCCTGTCACCAATTTTGTTACCGGAAGCACCCTGGCTGCAATGGCATCACTGACCTGAATGGTAACTTCCTGGCTGCTTACGTTCACTCCGCCTACGGACACAGTAACACCGACGGTATATTTGCCTTTGGGTGCATCCTGCGGAATTTGGATGGAATAAGTACGATTGACAGTTTGCCCCGGATCGATGCTAACTTCCAAAGTTCCGTTATTTCCCTGTATCGTTCTCCACGCTTCGGGTACGGCTACATTGACTACCGCCTGCTGAACTGCATTCGAGTTATTGGTCAATGATACGGTTATATTGTTGGCATAACCAGCTTCTCCCGCAGCAGAACCGGGAGTTACATTCAAGAGAACTGCCACAGACTTGACCGGCTCGGATGCAACCATCTCACTGACCACGCTTGCAAATTCTCTGGCCAGCAGGTTATATGCATAACTCTCTGCATAGCCTCCCCGGGTCTTGTTTGTTTCTGCCAATCGCCCATACCGGTTGGACCGCATTACAGCGGCTGTAGATACCGGCATGATTCCATTGGGTCCGATTTTAGCCCTATAAGCACTTTCAGCAGCATTGACAGAGGCTGTATAATCCAATACTACAGAAGCTGCATCCATACCTTGCTGTCCTTTGACCTGAATAAGTAGCTTGGATATGCCTTCTGCATAATTATATAAGGCTTCCATAGCCACATAGCCCTTAGTTCTGTCAATTTCACCCCTCTTGATTTGCCCAGCCATGGTTTTCATGAGTGTATAACTCGCTGTAATCCCCTGCTCAAGCCCTTCTGCCTTTAACGCGGAGGATGGATTCACCAATGCAGCATCCACCTGTGCCTTAATAGAATCTAATTCCTGTGTATTGCTATTGGCAGCATTCATTTTCAGTTTTGCGTCCTGGACTTTGTCCCCCAGCAATGTAGTGGCAGAACTGTAAATGACCACATTTCCTGCACCGAAAATATAGACCGGTGATCCGGAAACTGTAATATTAGCCACACCACCTACTGCATTCGCCGTACTTTCGTTGCCATTGATATCCCTTACGGTTACCGAGCTGTTTTCTACCGGAATTCTCAGTACCGATGTTGGGGCAACTACGGCAGGATTATCCTTATGGCCGATCTTTTTCCAGGCTGCAATGACAGGCTGGTAGTTTTTGATAAATACATGAGCCTCTACCAGAGGATCTCCCGTATTTAACCGCCCTACATAGTGCACCTTGTCCAGGGTGGTCATAAGATTGTTTACTGCATTGTAGGCCAGTTTGGGCCGTCCATCATTGTCCGTTATCCCCCAAAAGATGTCATAGTGGTTATCATCCGTTCCATCATTTTTGTAATCGTAATATTCCCATGCCTTTACCTGGTCTACTGTCATATCGATCAGGAAGGAACGTACAATATAGTCTCTTTGGAATTCTTCCGAAACAGATGGGTATCCGGCTTTTGCCGTAGGCCATCCCCCTTCTGTCAGATAATAATCCTTCCAGCCGCCATAAGCGTTCACCAGATTCTTTACGCCGTTAATGAAGGTAAGCAGCTTACTTTCCGGCATTGCATCATAAATGTACGGATGGTAGGAATAGGCATCGCTGTAATCATAGGACCCCAATTCCAGTTCTTTGGGAAGAACAGCTAAAACACTGGAAGTATGGTCGCCTGCGATTAATACCGAATCCAAATCGGCTTTTTTCATACCGATGTAGGCAGCCTTCTGCATCTCTACCAATTCCGACGGTACATAGGTAGAACCGGGATGGAAAAAAAGCTCCGGTTCGTTGGGCATTTCCCAGTGTCGGATTTGCCCTTTGTAACGGTTCACGGTATTTTCCACGAACTTGGTGATTCCATTCAATGCCTCTGCAGAAGTAGCAATTCCCGGTTGGTATTTATCATTGGACTTGATATCCATAATAGGAATCTGGTTAAAGCCAAAACTTTTTAATTTGTTGAAGGCCTCATCAAAACTGCTGTAGCTGTATACTCCCTTTGCGGTCTCCACGGCTTGCCAGCTGATGTCACTTCTATGATGACGGGCTCCGGTCTTTCTCATGCCGTCAATAATATCATCTCTCCAGTTGGTTTTGTAATGGGAGTTAAAGCCGAATTTACTCTCCATATCCAGGTCTACTGCACCTACGGAAGCATGCTGGTTCACTACGGAAATACGCATATTTTTTGACTTCTCCGGAACTTTTACATCATCCACATAGAAATCAGTGGCTACATCATAGGTTCCGACCCGGTCAATATCGGGAGTGAAGAGTATCTGTTCCGACTTTTTCTCATAAGCAGCCAGGGTATACTGTTTTTCTCCCTCCGCCATTTTTATGGCGCGATTTTCTGCATCCGTCACTACATACTTTACGGTATACTTATGCGCCGTATTTCCACTGGAGATATCCACATCCAGCCCGGGTACCTCCTGGACCGAATAAAGCCCGGAAAAATCACCGGCCGGCTGCAGCATATATACATAGGGAACCGGCAGTTTTTCTATATTGATATCATCAATAAAAAGGTTAATACCGTATACGGTACCAAATTCGATATACCCCTTCTCCAGCCGTAGTGGATCCGCGTCATCGGCGGATGCCACTTCAACACCGTCGATGAACAGCCTGTGGGTTACACCTACGATTTGCAGTTCATATTCATGCCATTCGTTCAAATACGACTTTACATAGTTGGCGAGATAATAGTTGCCTCCCTGGGTTGTTTTCCTCATAATGAAGTATTTTGAGTTGTGGGTTCCCCACTCGAGGCAGTTGTTATTGGAACTATCCACTGCTCTGTATCGCAATCTCCAGACGTTATAATCCGGTGCATCGGGTTGCTTTTCGTATTTTGCTCTGAACTTGATTTTGAAGTTATCCATGCTGATGAAATTCGGATTTGTTAACTGTGCTGTTAAGTTAAGACCTGATGACTTTCCGTTCAGGTTAAATACTTGGTTTCCATCCGACAGTTTCACAACGGAAGCAGCACTATTGTTTACTTTCCAGCCGCTTGGCGCTGCGCCTGCGGTTTCGGTTTCAAAGTTATTAGTGTAACTGTTGACGGGATTCGGTGTTGGTGGTGTGGTAGAAGCAGGTGTCGGAGATGCCGTAGGAGTTGTTGTAGGAGTAGGTGTAGATCCTCCAGCCTTAACTTGAGTAATGTTTACATTGTCGACCCACACCGTCGCCGCTGTGTCTCTCGATTTCACACTCACTCCGGCAACGCCCGCTGAAAATGAACTGTCGGTAAAGGAAGTGATGCGTTGGTTATCTATGTAGAGGGTAAATTGGCTTCCTTCCGCAACAATGCGATAATCATGCCAGGAGGAAGTAAGATTAAAGCCACTGATTACTTTGGATATGTCAAACTGTTGGCCGATGATGCTGGCAGCTCCAGCCACACTTTTATACATTTCCACTTTATTTATGGCTTTGAACTCAAAAAAATAGAAATTTACTGCACTGCCGGAACCGCTGTAGCGGATGATGGCCCGGAACCGATCATCTGCCTTTGCCGAAAAACCGAACTCATAATCATTGGTGGTTTCAGGCATGATGGAGGTTTTCGCAATCAGATTTTTGGGGGTTGCGCCTACGGCTGCGGTTACTTTGGCGACGTTGCCGGAAGCAGCCGTATCCATTTCCAGGGCCCACCCCCCGGGATTATTCCATTTTGAGAGATCCGATTCAAAATCATCTGCAAAAAATGTTGCATCTCCCGCCGTTGTCTGAGCATATACACTGAAACTTTGCAGCAGAATGCCGGAGAGCATCACGCATGCCAAAGCAAAACAAATCACTTTTTTAAACATTCCATGGATTCCTCCTTATTCTTCAAAGCAGAGAACAGAAGGCAGCAGTTACTACTACCACCTTCCCGGTCTCTTCCTTCGTTATGTTATTTTCCCATCTGTTCTTTATAGGACTGTGTTAACTCTTTGAGTATATCGTCTCCCCCCTGGGCCTTCCACTTGGTCACAAACTCATCAAATTTGCCGATATCTGCGCCCATGATGATCTGTGTGAACACGGTATCTCGTAATGTACATAATTCTTTGAATTTTGTTGTCTTTGTATCGGATACAAGGAATGCAGCAGCATCAGCGATTTGCCCCGGTGTACCCAGTGAGGCTTGAATCGGGCTGCTTCTTCTTAACTGAAGGGAATCCATATATCTGGGCACGCCTTTAATATTGGGTGCCAGGCTGAATCCCACACTTCTGTGGAAACCGTCGGCATATAAATTGGTTTTCGGATCTACGCCGCCTTTGATGCTTCCATCCATCTTGCCATCTTTTATGACATAATCCCGGTCCTTCTTACCCCAGTTCAGAAGCATGTTTACATCTTCCGTACATGCCTTATCGATGATGGAGAGCAAGCGCTTCACATCCTTGGTTTTTGCACTAATACAAGTGATTGTGCCGAACTCTGAACCAAAGCCGGCTACAGCCTTTCCATCACTTCCCAGGAGTACCTGGCCAAAATCAATATACTTGAAGGGTGTTCCATCCAAATCTTCCTTGATGGTGCCGTCCTTGTCCAACTTGCCTTGCTTTTTCAGTTCGAAGATTTCGATTTCCTTATCATAAAGACTTGGGTTAGTCCACCAGGAAATATCGGAGAACACTTTCCCTGCGACATATTTTTCCTTTAAGTTTGGTTCCTTTAGAGTCGCAAACTCTTTATCAATGAGGCCTTCTTTGTACATTTTTTGCAGATAAGCCAGCGCTTCCTTCATTTTCGGACTAATGTCATATTGATCTACCTTATCGCCATTCATGTAGAAGTATCCGGGTGTTACTCCGAATGCGCCAATCACGTGGTCAAAGGAATTGTTAGCATATCGCTGCTCCCCTAGGCTTGAAGAAAATGCTCCGAGAGGAATCACATCCGGTTTTGTTTCCTTGATTTTCTTCAGCTGGTTATAGTATTCATCCAGGGTCTTCGCGGGCTTTGCTCCGATGCTGTCCAAATAATCCTTCCTATACATGGTTACAAATCGGTAGCCTGCTCCCGGGCCTGTGTTATAAGGGATTCCGTAGATCTTGCCTTTCACCTTGGATTTATCCAAAACACTCTGATCAGTGGATTTCAAAATGTTCGGGGTATCCTTTTGACTGACCATCGTAGTTATGTCTGCGAAAACCCCCTGTGTTGCATACTTCCTATAATCGTCCAAGGAAAGACCTTTTTCGATTCGGACGATGTCCGGCACACTTCCTGATGCGATTCGAAGACCCAACTTTTGTCCATACTGCTGAACATCCACCATTTCAATCTTAAACTTTACATTCAATGCTTCTTCTGCATCCTTCAAGCTTAGATCCTTTGCCGGGTCTACCGGAGCATTGGTACCCATGGCAGCCAGCCAATCGATCTCATAGGGTTTCTCTGCTGCAGTTGTTGCAGCAGGTGATGGGGTTTGTTGGGGTTCAGCCTTTTTTGTACTGCATGCTGAAAACATCGTAACAGCCATGGTGATAGCAAGTACCGAACTAAAAGCTTGTAATAGCTTTTTTTTCATTAAAACATCCTCCTTTTATTTGTAAATTGATAGTTTAACAGTGGGCATAGCCCTGTTGTTATAAAATATTCATAGAAACAGAACCTTTTTAAAACCATTTTCAGGTCCCGCCTCTGAATATACGGATGGGAAAAATATTAGCCCTTCTCCGCTCCAATGGTAATCCCCTTCTCAAAATACTTTTGGACAAAGGGGTACAGGAGCATCATAGGCATTGCGACAATGACGATGGAGGCAAAACGGATCCCTACCTGTGGAGGGGTTTCCTGTACCTGGTTTGCACCTGTCATGATCTCGTTGGGCAATCCGGCACCATTGACAATATCCAGCAATACCTTTTGCACTGTTGTTATTTTTATAGGAGAGACGTACAGCATGGAATTAATGAAGTCATTCCAATAGCCTACAGCATAGAACAAGCCTACCGTTGTGATGGCCGGTACGGATAGAGGCATTACGATCTGCAGCATGATTCGGATATCCGAAGCACCATCGATACGGGCGGATTCCTTTAAACTTACAGGGATACCCTCAAAAAAAGTTCGCATAAGAATTGTATTGTATACCGTAAAACCCATGATGAGAATAAAACCCAATCTTGAACCTACCAAACCGTAATTCTTCATGGCAACATAGGTAGGTACCATACCCCCACTAAAAAACATGGTAAAAACAAAGTAGAGAGAAAACCCCTTTCTTCCCGGTAAGGTCCGATCCGCCAATGCATAAGCGGTTATGACAGTGATTACAAGAGCAACTGCAGTTCCTGCCAGTGTGTACATTATGGTGTTCAGATAAGTTTTCAAAATAACATTGTTGCCAAACAGCAAATAGGTATAATACCGAAGGGAAATATGGGATGGATAAAATATCAATCCGCCCTTCTCGGCAAAATAACTATAGTCAGTCAGTGAGCTGGATAGTACGTACCAGAATGGAAATACCACAATCAGCGTATAGATGGTAAGAAGCGTGGTATTCACAGTGTTAAACACTTTATCGCTTTTATATATTTTCAAATCAATTCACCTCAAAATAAACTAGTATTGTTCATCCTTTTCGCAAACCAGTTCGAGATCAGTACAAGGACAAACCCGATGGTAGACTGGAAAACGCCTGCAGCTGTTCCCAGACTGATATCCCCTTGTTCGATACCCAGTCTGTAGGTGAGTGTATCCAATACATCTCCTGTCTCGAAAACAATCGGATTATAAAGGTTGAATACCTGATCCAGTCCTGCACTCATCATGGACCCCACCCGAAGGGTAAACATAATGATGATGGTTGTCGCTATGCCGGGCAATGTAATATGGCGAATCCGCTGAAGCTTGGAGGCTCCATCCATTAATGCGGCTTCGTACTGCTGAATGTCTACGGTCGATATTGCAGCTATATATACTACGGCTGACCACCCTGCTTCTTTCATCATATCCGATATGATCAATATGGCTTTAAAGTATTCCGGCTTACTGAGAAAAAACACGGGTGTGCCTCCAAACAGCTTCACAAGGGCATTTACGACGCCGGATTCCGGGGAAAGCATCAGCGTTACGATCCCCCCATACACAACCCAGGAAACAAACCGCGGCATGTATATAGCCGTTTGCAGCGTTCTTTTATACCATTCCCGTGTGATTTCGTTCATGAATAATGCGATGGCTACAGGAATTACCAGATGGGTAAGCATTTTTAGAAGATTGATTATAATTGTATTTCGTAAGGCATTAACAAACATGGAAGATTCGAAAATCCGGGTAAAATACTTGAATCCTACCCATACGCCCCCATAAAGGCCCTCAGATAGGTTTATATCCTTAAAGGCCAATGTAATCCCATACATGGGTACATATCTGAATAGAAATACATAGATGATCCCTGGAATTAAGAGCATATACATAAGTTTATGATTCCAAATGTTTTTAACGAGGGCATTCCTTTTATCCTGCTTTTTTGTTAAAGTTTTTATTGGCTGTGTAGCTGCTTTCATATTCAACTTTATTCATTACCTCCTTATTTAATAGATTCAACAATTTATTCAAGCTAATTATAGTATTATTTGTGCATAATTCCTACAGGAGTAAAGTTAGAAATACCATGGTAAATTTCAGAACCTTCTCTGGCTTTTTATCAAGAAAGCAGAAGATGACCTATTATAGAGATAGTTGAACAATACTTCGATGGGAAAGAGGATGAAAACGAAGAGAAGAGATAAACAAAAAAGCTATCCTGTTGAACAGGATAGCTTTTTTGTTTATCTCTTTGGCTGGGATGGCTGGACTCGAACCAACGAAATGCCAGAGTCAAAGTCTGGTGCCTTACCGGCTTGGCTACATCCCAATAATTAAGTTTTTTTAGAGACCAGAGTCCAGAAATCAGACTCGGTATAATTACAGCAAGTCTGATTTCTGCTAATCTGTTCTTTTGGGGTGAATGATGGGAGTCGAACCCACGACCTCCAGAGCCACAATCTGGCGCTCTAACCAACTGAGCTACACCCACCGTGTTTTGTCTCTCACAAGGGACATTTGATAGTATAAAGCATATCGACATAAAAGTCAAGGATAATTTAAAACTTTTTGTAAAAGAGAAATTATAAGGGCAGACATAGGAGTCTGCCCTATTAGATATCAGTCTTCCAAGTCCTTCATCCAGCTCCATGCATCCGCATCGCTGGGCATTCTCCAGTCGCCTCTGGGTGACAAACTGATGGTTCCTACCTTGGGTCCGTCCGGCAAACAGGAACGTTTGAACTGCTGGCTGAAAAATCTTTTATAAAACACCTTCAACCAACTTTTAATGGTTACATTATCATATTTGTCCGTAAAGGCCTGCTGTGCCAAAAAGTATATCTTTTTGGGCGGTGCTCCATACCGCAGCATGTGATAGAGGAAAAAGTCATGCAGTTCATAAGGCCCTACGATGTCCTCGGTTTTCTGGTTAATATCGCCTTTAGGGTCTGGCGGTAAAAGTTCGGGGCTGATGGGAGTATCAATGATCCTATACAAAACATCCCGGGACTTCACATCCACTCCATGGTCGGCAACCCATTGGACCAGGAACTTCACCAAGGTCTTGGGAATGCTGGTATTCACCGCATACATGGACATGTGGTCACCGTTATAGGTGGCCCAGCCCAAGGCCAACTCGGATAAATCCCCGGTGCCGATAACAAATCCTCCATTTTTATTGGCAATATCCATCAGGATCTGGGTACGCTCTCTGGCCTGCACATTCTCATAGGTTACATCATGAATGGCAGGATCATGGCCAATGTCCTTAAAGTGCTGGATGCACGCATCCTTTATATTAATCTCCCTTGTGTTTACGCCCATGGAATCCATAAACTCCAGTGCATTGGTATAGGTCATGTCGGTAGTTCCAAAGCCGGGCATGGTCACTGCAAGGATATTCTTTCTGTCCATTCCCAGCATGTCGAAGGCTCTGGTAGTAACCAATAATGCCAGCGTGGAATCCAAGCCCCCGGATATACCGATAACGCCACACTTTGCCTGGGTGTGCTTCAGCCTCTTTGCCAGTCCCGAAGTTTGAATGGCAAAGATCTCCCTGCACCGTTCATCCCTTGTCTGCGGATTGGAAGGTACAAAAGGATGGGGATCGATATACCGGACTACCCTTTCGAAAGTAATCCCTCTCAGCTTAAATGCAACCTTCCTAAAGGGCTTCGCAGCATCCGCTTCCATAAAGCTGGTATTCTTGAACCGGTCATTGACCAGCTTCTGTACATCAATATCTGCATAAATCATCTGCGGATCAAAGGTAAACCGCTCGGATTCTGCCAGAATTCCGCCATTTTCGGCGATAGCGGACTGCCCTCCGAATACGACATCCGTTGAGGACTCATTGATCCCACAGGAAGCATACACATAGGCTGCCATACACTTTCCCGACTGCTGCCGGATCAGCTCTCTCCTGTATTCGTATTTTCCGATAACCTCGTTGCTGGCAGAGAGGTTAAAGACCACCGTTGCGCCACCCAATGCCTGGTAGGAACTGGGTGGTATGGGAACCCAAAGATCCTCGCAAATCTCGATTCCGAAACACATACCGGTCATTTCCGGGTCTTCGAACAAAAGATCCACGCCAAAAGGAACCTGCTGTCCCAGGAGGGATATATGGGTACTTTTCGCCCGGGCGCCGGAGGAAAACCACCGCTCTTCATAAAACTCACTGTAGCCGGGAATATAGGTTTTGGGTACCACTCCCAGGATTTTCCCGCTCTGTATTACTACCCCGCAGTTGAACAACTGGTTGTCCATATACAGCGGCATGCCCACGATGGCTGTGATGTCCGAGCCGCTGGTTCCGTCCATTATGTTTTTCAGTTGGATTAAAGCCTCCTGCAGCAGCCTTTGCTGATGGAAAAGGTCTCCGCAGGTATAGGCCGTGATGGAAAGTTCAGGAAAGACAAGAATTTGAACACCCTTCCCCTCCGCCTCCTGGATGGATGCGAGCATCTGCCGGGTATTATATTCACAATTAGCTACTTTTAGAGCAGGAATCGCTGCCCCAACTCTGACAAAGCCATAATTCATACGATCACCTATATTTCTATTTTTACTCCATATACAATATGGAATTCATCGAACTGTCTTTCTTATTTACTCTATATGATAGCAGATTTACCAGTTCCTATACAAGTAAAAATTCAGTTGTGATTGAACCGGATGCCACAGAATCCGAAGGAATCTTTCCATAGGAACAAAATGCTAACACACCTTGTTCTTCGCTAGAGAACCCTATGGTTCCCTTTGCAATCCCTATGTGCAGGAAATTTAAAAAGCATAATTCCCTATACAGTAAAAAAAGGAAAAACTGTTTCGTTGCATCTACAAAACAATTTTTCCTTCTACGGATTTCTCTATGTATTATTTTTCAACTATGTGAGTACCAAAAGTATGATTGCGGCGGCAGCAGCTACCAGCACAATCTGTCCAACAGCAACCCTTTGCAGCAGTTTTCCAAGAGAAGATTTGAAAAAGTCTGCTGTCATCACTGCACAAAGATGCAAAGGTGTCAACATGGTTCCCGCTGCCCCTGAAATAAATGCCAAAGCACAATACCAGATATTCTCTCCCAATCCCAGAGGAATGAGAACCGGAAATGTCATGGAAATGTAGCTGACAGTTATACCGGACGAAAATCCTCCCAAGAATGGCAGAACCATAAACAGTACGGCTACCGGTATATGGTACTGCTCCATCAGTTTCGGAAGTTGATCCATGGCTCCGGACCCTAGCAAAACTTCCTTAAAAACCATAACTCCGATGATGATGATCACCAATTTTACTGGAAAAGCTTCTTTAGCTGTAATAACAATACGCTTTACGTTGTACTTCTTAACAATGAGAAGAGCTGTCACCATGACGATACAGGCAATCTCCAGTGAATATCCGGTTACATTCAGCAAAGCAATATAAATAAGGATTACGAGAACAATGGGCATCAGCGCTTTTGTAAAAATCCACAAGCTTTCCTTCCAGGGTCTTGTTACGGGTATTTCTTCCTTCTTTATTCTCCGAAGTCCTAGAAAGGCACCGACTAATACATTCAACACCATAAAGGGTATAAGATGAAAGAAAAAGGAGATTACCGAAATGCCCAACAGCTCGGCGCCTACAATAATTCCCGGATAAAGGATGAATCCGTCCATCCAGATGTGCCGGAACCAGTAGTTTACAAAGGCCTTGTTGTCCTCGCTGGTGCTTTCCTTCGTTATTTCCTCTACCATGGGGCAGGAAAATCTGGCCCCTCCCGGTGACGGCAACAACCCAAGTACGGCAGGTAAAAAAGCAGCCGCCAGCCGATTGCTTTTTACCAGTTCCTTGAGGCTTTCCACCATGGCTTTGATGGTTCCCGTTGACCGCATGATATTCTCCAGCATCATAATCAAAAACAAGGCCAATATGAGCTTAATGGTTTTATCAGAGACAAGACCGTTAAAAGCAAAGCGTAAAGTATCCGTGAAGGTCATACGGAAAAGTACCGCTACGAAAACGGAATCCATCAGCATTACCATTCCAACATTGGTCCCTTTTTTCAGCAGATAAAATGTTGCTATCACTGCAGCAGCCAGAATAAGAATTTGTAGTAGAGCGTTCACTGTCAATTTGCCTCCGTACCTATATTGTGTTTATATTTTAAAATCCAAAAATGCTCCTAATGATGTAATATACGAAAGGGACCAATATCGCTGGAAGCATGTTCCCTACTTTTATTTTCTTTATCTCCAGCATGGTAAGGCCGATCCCCGCGATAAGTACGCTTCCTACCAAGGATAACTGGCTGATGACCTCGGGAGCCAGCAGCGGCTCGATAAAGCTGGCCAGAAGCGTGATAGCTCCCTGATAGATGAGCACCGGTATAGCGGAAAATGCAACACCAATCCCCATGGTAGCAGCAAAAACTATGGAACTGATACCATCAAGAATTGATTTCGCAAACAGAGTGGCCGTATTTCCCGTAAGGCCATCCTCCAGTGCCCCCACAATCGCCATGGCTCCTACACAGTAAATAAGGCTCGCCGTAACAAAGCCCTCGGCAAAATTTCCTCCACCTTTGGCAAATCTAGCCTGAAACCACTGTCCCAGTTTATCCAGCTTATCTTCAATATCCAACCATTCTCCCACCACGGCCCCGATAACCAGGCTGAAAATCATCAACATGACGAACTGTCTGTCCAGCTTACCGCCATCGATGACTTTGTACATTCCCTGCAATGTCCCTGAAACTCCAATCATCAACACGGAAAGCCCGATGGCTTGCATGACGATTTTTTTAAATCTCTCGGGAAGCCCACTTTTAATAAAGGTTCCTACTACCCCACCGGCGATGATGACTGCCGCATTTACCAGGGTGCCTAATCCGATCATTTTCTATCAATCCCCCTATTGCAATTCTACCCATAGACATTTTGCAATTGCCTATAGTTCTATATATTTTATTTACTTTATCATAAAAACAAAGGAATGTACATAAAAGCTAAAGGAAAGCAGCAAAAAATACAGGCTGCGGATAACTCCGCAGCCTGTATTCAGTCAGATAGCTACACTTTCATGCCAAAGCACGCTTACTCTGTAAGTTTGAGTCCAAATAAAGGGAATGCCCTGAACCCAGACCATGGTGCGGCAGCAAAAACACCATCAATTTATCTTATATCATCTCAACCAGCTTTGTCAAATCCGGTTCCTCTTCAATCCGCTTAATCAAACTATATTTCTTTTTAAAAGTCCGGTCCTTTGTCAGCGTATTGATTTGGGCATAAAAATCCGCAATAATTCTTCTGATCTCCTCTGCAAATTCATCCAAACAATCCATTGGATTGGAAGGGATAAACTCCAGCCCAAGATCTTTATTGATAAACTTCACCCCTGTAGAAGTCCGTTCCACCTTTACTTTTAAGAGTCCTGTACCATAGCGGATGAGTTTGCGTGCAATATTCAAACTTCCAAGAGCCTCAATATTCATTGTGGTTCCACATTCGATACAAATAAAGATGTCTCTGGAAAACCGATTTCTAGCGGCATGGAGACCACAGTTGGGACAAGTATAGAATACTCCTACGGGGCTCACTTTTACCGGAGGTGGCAGCCCGTGGCCATCCAGCTTGTATTCCAGTATGGAAAGCAGCTTATTGTAGCTTCTATAGTTTAATACCGGAGTATACCTCTCATTATACTCATCCGTCCACTGGAGTTTATCCCCTCTGTCAATAAAGGCTTGCATAACCACCTGGGCCTTTTTTTCCCGGGCGATAGACACAATTTCATTTGCAAGGGTATGGATAGTATTTGGAGGCAATACCTCCGAGCTGTCGCCGGTGCCAGCTTCCACCTTTACTACCCCACTGCTTACCAGAGTGCCCTCACGATTTACCACCGTATAGTGTACAGCATTCTTCAAGCCCCTTGCCAGCCCGAGAAAGGCATTGGTTTTTACTCTTTCCGGCTCACCTACATCCATATTCACTGAGAGAAAATATTCCTTACCTTTCTTTATCAAACGGGCTGTTTTCAATAGTTCCGGGTTTTCTAGCGCCATTTTCAGGTAGTGCTCCTGCCATTTTCCGAAAGATAAAGGAACCAGAACAAACCGTTCTCTCCTGCTATTCTTCTCCAAAATGCCTCCATCCCTGTGAATATACTGTAAATCGTACTCCGTTTCAATATTCGGCATTTTCCGGTTGTTGCTTTTTACGTTCATCAGGTACAGTTTAACGTAGTATCGGTCTTTGCTGCTGTCATATAAGAGGCAGTAATCTCGGTTCATGGCATACCTGCAGAAAAAAACAGGCTTTAAGGTCCCCACCTTTTGAGCCAACTTACGCATTTCTCTTAGATACTGTTCCACAGTACGGGCTCCCTCTGCAACTTCCCGCAAAGCGTCGTCATTGCTTTGCTTCCATTTTGCCTCAGAAACAAAGGCAATGGGATAGCTTACCTCATTTTGCATTCCCTTCAGCGTAAGAAAACTTGCCAATGTCATGGAGAAATCCATCTTGAGCGAGTCTTTGAAAGGTTCTATTTCAAAAGAGTTCAATTCCCTGGCAATTTCCTTGTCGATCCATTTCCCCAGGGTAACTGCCCTGAATTTCCCTCTTTCATCCTTTAAACTTCTTTCGATCTCATCGATCTGTTCATAGGCCTTATCCAATAAAAACTGATAGGCTCGTGAGTAATTCATCATGGCTTCATCCATAATCTGCTGTTTGCGCTTGCTGGGATTATGAAGTTTTAGCATAATGGTTCTCATGCCCACGAAAACACCCCCGTAAATAATGGAGAATTGAAAATGGAAAATGATGAGTGAGATTTATAATTTTCCATTCTCAATTTTCAATTCTCAATTTAATAATATTCCACCACCACTCGCTTGCCCATATTCTTCAGGCATTTGGACATTTCTTCTACAAGATTTAGTTTTATACTCAAATCCAGAGGAAAATCCGGGTTTTGATGAGCGGGGTTCATGGCTCTTCCCACATAAAAATGAATGGATGTACAATCTTCCATGAGTACCTTGGCAAGTCTTGAAGCACCGTCCTGCTTTTTAAGCACCAGAAAGTCCTGCATGGTACTGTCGGAAGCCATACATTTTTTTATATATTCCAAAGACTTACCGATGGTAAGAACTCCTTCGGTAGTGAGATCAATGCCGTCAATCTCTGCCGTTGGCGGCACTGCCGGGTTAAAATAATTGAAATTGGCAATAATTTTCCGTCCCAGTTCCCTACTTACAATTTGTGAAGTCGTTCCTCCACAGACAACCTTTTTTCCTTCTCCATGGATGAATTTATCCACGACCTGTGCATCATCGCCCGCATCTACAGGAGGTCCCACCATAACATCTGCATGCACGTGCTTCCGGGTTTTTACTGCAACCACCGTAGTGTCATCCCCCGGCTTCTGCATGTACAGGTTGTCACATACCGACATCAGCAGCTTGGCAATGCCTCGTGCCGACAAATCGCTTCTGTATGTCCGCTGAATGTATTCCTTCACATTCTCCCATTGCCAGCCAAGATTCAATGTTTTGTTGATGCCCGCATGCACCACCCCGTCACTGACCATGACAAACATATCCTCAGGTTGAACTCTGAATCTGCTTTCCTGAATGAGTTTTCCGCCGATTTCCCTGGAGGTTCTTTCAATATCAATATTTCTCCCCCTTCGCATGAAAAACGCAGAAGGATTATCAAACTCCACCAGATACGCCTCTCCCGAATTAAAAACCTGTAATATCGTAAAGGTAGAATAGGCGAGTCCTCTCTCGTTGCATACCGGCAGCGTACTTGCAATGGTTTCAACGGCTTCTTCAATGGGTGCGCCATTCATCATCAGGGTTCCAATGATTTTTATGGTCATAGTCGCCAGAATATTGGCCTTTACACCGCTGCCCAATCCATCCGACAGAACAACAATAACCGATTCATTGTTCCTTAGCACTTCCACCTTATCCCCGCAAAGCTCTTCCCCGAATTTATTCAAACTTTCATAATCCACATCAATGTAAAGTTCCAACCGTATCACCCCCATAAAGAATTGAAAATGGAGAATTGAGAATGCTTGCATCTTTAACTCATCGCCTTTCATTCTCCATTTTCAATTTTCAATTCTCAATTCCTATATTCACGCTTCTTCCAATATTGACTTCTTTAACTTCGTAAGTGCTACCTTTGTTTCTGCCGTTGTTTCTCCCAGAAGGCTTGCGATTTCCTGCGCGACTCTCATTTGTTTTTCAATGACCTTCTGCGCAATTTCAACCGTCTCCTGTTTTACCTTGAATAATTGCTGGTCGTACTTTTCTTGTTTTGTAATATCCTTGATGACCGCAATAATGATTTGCTGCTCCTTTACATGTAAAACGGATTGTTCAACAGTAATATCATATTTCTCATAGTAGAATTTCCTGTCCAGGATATTTTCTCCCGTTTCTTTCACCTGGCTAAAATCATCACATTCCAACACATCATAAATGTGTTTTCCGATGACATCTTCCTTGGTAAGCCCAAAAGTGGTCTGGGCAGACAGGTTCAGCTCCTGTATGCGTAAATCCTGATTCAGGGCAAATATGGCATTGGGCGTGGAATGGATAATGATGTTGGAAATGGATTCCGCCCGCTCTCTCATATAGGGCAAACACATGTGCAGCTCCGCCTTATTGTTGTACACTGCAATGGCCTTCTCACGACAGGTGGTATATCCACAGGCTCCACAGTTCAGTTCCTTATCCTTTGTAAATTTGCCGATTTTGCACAGAATCTCCTGTACCGTCTCTTCATTGGGTATATCCATTTTCGTGGATGTATCCATATACTTTTTGTTTAAGTTTACATTTACATCCTCAACCAAACCTGCCGCCGACTCTTTGGAATGCTTTTTGACGTAGCTGACCAGCCGGTCTCTGGATTTTAAAATGCCGCCCTTTAAGGGTTTGATGCAAGGTCCTCCAAGACACCCTCCCGAACAGGTATTCATCTCAATAAAGTAGTTGGATACCTCTCCACTTTGAATGGAATCCAATATCTCCATACAGCGGTCAACCCCATCTACACTTACACACTTATAGTTTCTCCTGCTATCATTTTCTATGGTTCTGATAATTCCGCCGGGCGCAGGATAAAATCTCGCTGTAGGGTTTTTGATGCCTTTGATTTCTGTTTCATCTTCAAGCTCAAAGGTAATCCCCTCCATCTCCATCCATTTTTCCAGTTCCTCAAAAGTGATAACCGCGTCCACTATGCCATGATTCTGCAGGTCTTTGCATTCTTCTTTTTTGGCAATACAGGGACCGATAAACACTACCCGTATGCGTGATCCATACATTTCTCGCATCATTTTCGCGTGGGCAATCATAGGAGAAACTACAGGGGCTAACTGGTCCACCAGTTCCGGGTAGTACTTTTGAACCAGGAAAGCCGTGGATGGACAGGCCGTGGTGATGATGTTGGTCATCTGCTTCTTTTTCATCAATTTCTCATATTCCCTTGTAACCTGGGAAGCCCCGATGGCGGTCTCCTCCACATGAGTAAAACCCAGCTTTTTTAATACCGCAAAAATTTTCCTGCTGTCCGAAACTGGAAAGGCGGAAACAAAAGAAGGGGCAAGACTCACATAAACCTTTTCATTTTTATCTATATAATTCTTCACTTTATCAATATCATTTTTTACGCTTTTTGCATTCTGGGGGCATACAATCAGACACCGGCCACAGAGCATGCAGTTCTCTTCGATGATCCTTGCCTGTTCATCCTTAAATTCAATGGCTTTCACAGGGCAGCTGCGAATACACTTGTAGCAATTCTTACAATTTGCTTCCTTAAACTGTATGGTACTCATTCCTTCTCCCCCTTTATGAATAAAAATCGTTCCTTGTTCCTGGTTCTTAGTTCCTGGTCGTATCGACACATACATAAATTAAGAACTAGGAGCTAGGAACTACTAACGCTCTTTAAAATGTATTCATTAAACTTCTCTTCTGCGTTGGCCGGAGTGAAGCCTCCCACATACACTTCCCCGATTTTAACCGAGACACCCTGGGTACAGTTCCCCAGACAAAAGGATGCCTTAAGTTCCACCCTGTCTTCCAGATGGTGCTTCTTAATTAAATCCTGAAATGTTTTAATAATATGATAGGAACCCCGAAGATGGCACGAACTGCCAACACATATATACACCTCAACCATACATATTCCTCCATAATATTTCTGCACAGACCCATTTGTTAAACAATTAACAATTCAATTATAGTACGGTCCTTGTTTTACTGTCAACGTAATAGATATGGTTTATTTCCTACTCGATGCATGTTTATCGTATATAGATACGGTTTTATGAACAAACTAAAACTAGCATAATTTCCCATACCTTTAAAAAATCGTTGCTGATTCCTATCTATATATAACGCACAAAAGGTTTTACATCTTTTCCTTTGTGCGCTTATATTTCCTTGTTATTTTATCGCAGAAATTAAATTCGCACATTGTAAAATCATTTCTGCGATTTATATACAAGAATCAACAACGATTTCCATCACGCTTTAACACTGCTCTTCACTTCTGCTGACTGCTCTATTGTACCTGCTGATTGCTTACGATGGATTACCGCGTAGGCAGTGCCGATAATCAGCCCTCCCACCAAATTGCCCAGCAAAACGGGAATAAAGTTATGCGATATCTGTGATACTTTCAAATGAGCCAAAACTTCCCTACTTACGCCGGAAAGCTTGACATATTCCGAATTTCCCGCAGCCAGAATCGCTGCCGGTATATAGTACATATTGGCTACGATATGCTCATATCCGCTGAGGATAAAAAGCATAATGGGGAAGAAACAGGCAAGGACCTTTCCTCCCGTGTCCTTGGCTGAATACATCATCCATACCGCCAGACTCACCAGCAGGTTACAGAGGATTCCCAGCAGAAATGCCTGCATAAAAGGGTACTCCAACTTATGAGCGCCCTTCGTCAGTAGCTTTTGCAATATCATTCCTTTTCCATTTACCAGCATCCCGGAATACTGCACCAGCAGAACAACGAAGATTCCTCCTGCCAGATTTCCAAAAAACACAATAACCAGGTTTGCAAGCATTTTTAACACGGAAACCTGTTTGCGCAGTACTGCTACAATAATCAAAACATTTCCGGTAAAGAGGTCACCGCCGGCAATAACTACCATCATCAAGCCCGTTGCAAAAACCACCCCTGCGATTAGGGATGCCACACTGAAATTATCGATGGTACTGGTGGCGATTAAACTTCCTATGGAAGCCAAAGCAATAAACATGCCGCCCATAAACGCCAGGAGAAAGCTCTTTAAAAACGGACTATTGGCTTTCTTGCTCCCTGTTTCCATGGTATATTCCGTTATTTGCTCTGACGTCAAGTAATTACTCACAATGTCAACCTCCATCTATCCCAACCCTTTTAACGAACGCGCATATGCTACATTATTAAATCACATGTAGCCCATAGCCTTTTAAAATCTCTTTTATCTTCCGGATGGAATCCTTTTCCGGTGTAGGCGTATCGTACAACATGTACTCCATGCCCAATTCCTTCCACTTAAATTCGCCCATTTTGTGGAAAGGCAGTATCTCTACCCGTTCAACTACAGTGAATTTCGAAAGATACCGGGCCATTGTTTCGATATCGTCATAATTTTCCGTAATCCCCGGTACCACCACATGGCGTATCCATACAGGCTTTTTAGTTGATTCCAGGTAATCCAGCAGTTCAAGTGCATTATCATTGCCCATACCTGTCAACTCTTTACACTTTATGCCGTCAATAGACTTTATATCCAGCAGGATCAGATCCGCTGCATCCACAGCCTCCTTGCAGACCTTCAGAGGTATGGCTCCTGATGTATCGACAGCGGTATGGATGCCTTCCTTCCTGCAGCGTCTGAGCAGCTCGGCTGCAAAGTCCGCCTGCATCAAGGGTTCTCCACCGGAAAGTGTGACACCACCATTTTTTATAAAGTTTCTGTATTTCAATATATCCTGCAGCAACGCATCAACGGTATACTGCTTTCCTTCGTACTTTTTCCATGTATCCGGGTTATGGCAGAATTTGCACCGCAATGGGCATCCTTGAAAAAAGGCAACATACCGGATCCCAGGTCCGTCTACAGTACCACAGGTTTCAATGGAATGAACATATCCGGTCAACATAAATACCACCCCCGCTAATTTTACCGGTGCCCATCTGTCCAAACGGCTTCAGGGCACCTGATCCAAACATATTTATTTTACTTTACATTGAAATGTATTACAACTGAATATTCTACCATGGGTCATACGGGCGGTTTCCAAACCCGCCCGCATCCTCCATCCTGTTCTCTTACATCCTGCTGTGGAAGGTTCTGCTGATGACATCAAGCTGTTGTTCCCTTGTCAGCTTGATGAAGTTTACTGCATAGCCTGAAACCCGTATGGTCAGCTGAGGATATTTTTCAGGGTGTTCCATGGCATCCATCAGTGTTTCCTTCCGCAATACATTTACATTGATATGGTGTCCTTCACTGGCAAAATAACCGTCCATGATGGCTACCAGATTCCTGTACCGATCCTCTTCACTTTTACCGAGGGCATCCGGTACTATGGAGAAAGTATAGGAGATTCCATCTTCACTGTAGTCATAAGGAAGTTTTGCTACGGAAGCCATGGAAGCTATGCAACCATTAGTATCTCTTCCATGCATCGGATTTGCACCCGGTGCAAAAGGAACGCCGGCTTTTCTTCCGTCAGGTGTGTTTCCTGTCTTTTTACCGTATACCACATTGGAAGTGATAGTCAGTATGGACATGGTAGTTTTGCTGTTCCTGTAAGTCTTGTGCTTGCTCAGCTTCGCCATGAAGTTCTTTACAAGATCTATAGCGATTTCGTCTACAGCGGAGTCATTGTTTCCAAACTTCGGATAATCGCCCTCAATTTCATAATCAACAACCAATCCGTCAGCATTTCTTATGGGCTTTACCTTTGCGTATTTGATGGCTGACAGTGAGTCAACAGCTACCGAAAGACCCGCAATACCGCAAGCCATGGTTCTGAGGATTTCTTCATCATGCAGCGCCATTTCAATTCTTTCATAGCAATATTTATCATGCATGTAGTGGATTATATTCAACGTATTGATGTAGAGGTTTGCCAGCCAATCCATCGTTGCATTAAACTTTTCCATAACCTCATCGTAGTCAAGGTATTCACTTGTTATGGGCGCGAACGGAGGTGCAACCTGTTCGTTGTATCTTTCGTCCTTTCCTCCATTGATGGCGTACAGCAATCCCTTTGCCAGGTTCGCCCTTGCTCCGAAGAACTGCATCTGCTTTCCGATTCTCATAGCGGATACGCAGCAGGCAATTCCGTAATCATCGCCAAACTTTTCCCTCATAATATCGTCATTTTCATACTGGATCGCAGAAGTCTCTTCCGACATTTTTGCACAGAACCTCTTGAAGTTCTCCGGAAGCCTTTGCGACCAAAGCACTGTCATGTTGGGTTCGGGTGCAGGTCCCAGGTTTGTAAGGGTATGAAGGAACCGATAGCTCATCTTGGTAACCATATGCCTTCCATCCTGTCCGACACCGCCGATGGATTCGGTAATCCATGTAGGGTCCCCGGAGAACAGTTCGTCATAGTCCGGCGTCCTAAGGAATCGTACCATACGCAGCTTCATTACAAAATGATCTACCATTTCCTGAATCTGTTCTTCCGTATATACGCCCTCTTTCATATCCTTGTCGGCGTAGATGTCAAGGAAGGTGGAGATTCTGCCGATGCTCATGGCTGCACCATTCTGTTCCTTCACGGCTGCTAGATACCCGAAGTATAGCCATTGAATCGCTTCTTTTGTATCCTGGGCCGGTCTGCTGATATCAAATCCGTAGCTTGCAGCCATGGCCTTCAATTCCTGCAGGGACCGGATCTGTTCACTAATCTCTTCTCTCTGGCGCATTACATCCTGATCCATAAAATCAAAGACGTAGTTTGCTTTTGCCTGCTTCTTCTTCTCGATAAGGTAATCAACACCGTAGAGAGCGATCCTTCTGTAATCACCGATGATTCTTCCTCTGCCATATGCATCGGGAAGTCCTGTGATTACGCCGGTGTGCCTTGCCTTCTTCATGTCTTCTGTGTAGACATCAAACACGCCGTCATTGTGTGTTTTCCTGTACTTGAACACATTATCCACTACAGGATCGATGGTTTTGTCGTACGCTGCCAGGGAGGTACGAACCATACGAATTCCACCAAAAGGCATGATCGCCCTTTTTAAAGGAGCATCCGTCTGAAGTCCTACGATGGTTTCCAGTTCATTATCTATATAGCCGGCTCTATGTGAAGTTATCGTTGATATTGTCTTTTCATCGATGTCGTAAACTCCGCCTCTTTCTCTCTCTTGCTGCATCAGCTCTTTCACCTTGCTCCAGAGCTTTTCCGTTTTTTCACTTGGGTTTGCGAGAAAGCTTTCGCTACCATCATAAGGTGTATAGTTCTTCTGTATAAAATCCTTTACGTCAATTTCTCTCGTCCATTTTCCTGCATTAAACTTTGTTTCCATATGAAAATCCCCTTCCACTTGCCTTATATATTCTATATACCAACCTGAAGGTCGGTCTAAACAAGTATTTGTATTAAATATTCTGTATATTGTATTCTGTATACATTATAATACACACCCACTCCTCTTACAACCGCCATTTAAGCACGTTTACACACCTCAGAGTTGACTACACTAAAAAAACGTTTGATTTCTTCCATTAAATACAGAATTTTGGCATGTCCTTTGCTTTCATGCCACCGGAACAAAAAAACAGCCTTTAAGCGAACCCGCTTAAAGGCTGTTTTACTGAATTGCAATATCTTATGCCGTTATTTTACCGCAAGCGTCTTTTGGCAGCTTGCGCTTGTTTTCTATTAAATTGCATGGGTATTCCATGTCCAATTCTTCAACTTCTCTACAGAAAATACAATTTGTATATTCACAGATAGAGGCCTTCATTCTGTCCGAACCCGGATGTACTGACAATATCCTGTAGTAGTCACAGTACCTGCAGTACAGCATGCATTATTCCTCCTTTAATTTGCCCATAACATGCTCATTAAAGAAGCCGACAAGGTTCTTCTCCATTACCTGCAGCACTTCTCCTTCATCAATTCTGACGGAAACAGCATCCGTGCACTCGCCCAGACACAGTGCCGCTTTCACGGTAACCCTCTCTCCCAGCTTCCTTTCCTCAATCAGGTCCTGCAGCTTGTTAATCACGTTGTAAGACCCCTTTACATGGCATGCACTTCCTATGCATACATGAATCGTAAGCATACGACTCCCCCTTTTTACAGCTTTACTTTGCGCTGTGAGAATTAGGATTATGGAGCAAATGATGTTTTCCTTTTAATACTCCATTGTACAGAGCCATGATCATCGGATTCTCTTCCGACCTTTTGATCTGCGACGCTCTGTCAACTTTGTATATCCCTTTCGCCCTGTGTGTTTTTGCAACTGTAGAATGCGGTATGGGTTGACCTGCCCCACCAATGCATCCTCCAGGACAGGCCATCACTTCTACAAAGTGATAGGTCTTTTCACCCTTTTGGATGGCTTTGAGCAGCTGCTCAACATTTTTCAATCCATGAACCACAGCAATTCGGATGCTGGTGCCATCGATTTCCACAGAGGCTTCCTTTATGCCCTGCATGCCCCTAACTCCTATAAACTCAAGCTCTTTTAAAGTACTTGCAGTTTTTTCGGAATAGAATCTTCTCAGTACAGCTTCAGCAACTCCCCCTGTTACACCAAATATGACACCGGCACCACTGGCCAACCCGAAAGGCATATCGGTTGCTTCCTGTTCAAGCTCATTGAACACGATTCCAGCTTCCTTTACCATCATGGCCAACTCCTGGGTTGTGATAACCATATCGACATCCCGTTTGCCATTCACTTCGTATTCCGGCCTTGCAGCCTCATATTTTTTAGCGGTACAGGGCATCACAGAAACCATTACTGTTTCTCTATCATCTTTTATATCAATTTTCTTAAAATGCTCTTTTATTATAGCACCAAACATCTGCTGCGGGGAACGGCATGTAGAAATATTTTGTACCAGATCCGGAAATTTTTTCTCTGCAAAGGTTACCCACCCGGGGCAGCAGGAGGTAAACAGCGGCAGATTCTCGTTTTTTTCAAACCGTTCAAGGAATTCCTTGCTTTCCTCCATCACCGTTACATCTGCAGCCAACGCTGTATCATAGATTTCATCAAAGCCCAGCTTTCGTAATGCAGCCACCACTTTGCCCATGGTAATTTCGCCGGCTGGCAAACCGAACTCTTCCCCTATAGCCACCCTGACTGCCGGGGCGATCTGGGCAACGACTCTCTTTTTACTGTTGTGCAGCACTTTCCAGACCTTTTCTGTTTCATTTTTAACTACAAGAGCTCCTGTTGGACATACCGTGGTGCATTGGCCGCAATTTACACATTCCACATCGCAAAGATTCTTATTAAAAGCAGGGGTAACCTGTATTTTCGATCCTCGGTGGGCAAAGCCCAGAACTCCTACCCCCTGGACCTCATCACACATTCTTACACAGTCTCCGCACATGATACACTTGTTGGGGTTTCTCACGATGGAGGCACTGCTTTCATCAATGGGAAGCTCTCCGGTATCATTTTTAAATCGTACATTCTTGATACCAAACCGAATGGCCAGCTCCTGAAGCTTGCACTTACCATTCTTTTCACAGGTGGTACAGTCCCTGTCATGGTTGGCCAATAGCAGCTCCAGAATCATTTTTCTGTGTTTCTGCAGCTTGGGCGTATTTGTATGCACTTCCATGCCTTCCTTTGGAGGTGTTGAGCAGGAAGCTTCGATTCCACCCCATTTGTCTTCTACTACGCACATTCTACAGGCACCATAGATACTGAGTTCCGAATGATAGCAGAAGGTGGGCATTTCAATACCGGCTTTGCGAATCACCTGAAGCAGGTTTTTTTCATCGGAAAATTCTATTCTTTGTCCATCGATTAACATGGTTCCCATGGCTTATACCTCCTTTATTGCAGCGAACGGACAGGACTCCAGGCATGCTCCGCACTTGATGCATTTATTCTGGTCAATGATAAAAGGCTCCTTAACTTTCCCTGATATGGCGTTTACAGGACATACCCTGGCACACTTGCTGCATCCTTTGCACAAGGATTTCTCAATCACAATGGAATTCAGTGCCTTGCAAGTCTTTGTGGGACATTTTTTATCTACAACATGAGCCAGGTATTCATCCTTAAAGTATTTCATCGTACTAATGACAGGGCTGGCTGCTGTTTTACCCAGTCCGCAGAGTGCCGTTTTACTGATGGTATCTGCCAGGTCCTGAAGCATATCCAAATCTTCCATCCTACCTTTTCCGGATACGATTCTTTCAAGAATCTGAAGCATCCTTTTGGTTCCTTCCCTACAGGGAACGCATTTACCGCAGGACTCATTCTGCGTAAAGTTCATAAAGAACCTTGCTACTTCCACCATGCAGGTGTCTTCATCCATTACAACCAAACCGCCGGACCCGATCATGGCTCCTACCTTTTTCAAGGAGTCAAAATCCAGGGGCAGTTCCATATGCTCTTCCGTAAGACATCCACCGGAAGGTCCTCCGATCTGTACGGCTTTAAATTTCTTACCGTCTTTAATGCCTCCGCCGATATCATAAAGAACTTCTCGTAAGGTAGTTCCCATAGGAACTTCAATCAATCCCGTGTTATTTACGTTGCCTGTGATGGCAAAAGCCTTTGTTCCCGGGCTCTTTTCCGGCCCGATAGATTTGTACCATTCACCGCCATTGAGTATGATCTGCGGCACATTAGCAAAGGTTTCAACATTGTTGAGCACCGTCGGCTTTGCCCAGAGTCCCTGTTCCACCGTTCTCGGCGGCTTGACCCTCGGCATCCCTCTTTCTCCTTCAATAGAAGCCGTCAGGGCACTGCCTTCACCGCACACGAAGGCTCCTGCCCCCTGATTTACATGCAGATCAAAACTAAAGCCCGTCCCCAGAATGTTACTGCCCAGAATTCCGTACTCCCTGGCCCGGTCGATGGCTATCTTCAGACGTTCCACGGCCAGTGGATATTCCGCTCTTACATAGATGTAGCCCTCGGTAGCCTTTGTAGCAAACCCTGCAATAATCATGCCTTCAATCATTCGGTGGGGATCGCCTTCCATAATGCTTCGATCCATGAAAGCTCCCGGATCTCCTTCATCCCCGTTACATACCACATACTTGATTTCACTCTTTTGTGCCAGCACCTGGGACCACTTCCGGCCTGCCGGGTATCCGCCGCCCCCACGGCCACGGAGATTTGAGTCGGAGATGATTTTACAGATTTCATCGGGTGAAAACTCGGTCAGGCATTTTTTCAGTGCCTGATAACCACCTTTTGCGATATATTCCTTAATGGATTCAGCATCCATTTGACCGCAGTTTTCCAGGACCATTCGTGTCTGCTTTCTATAAAAAGGGATTTCCTCCTGTGTTGGGTAAACCTTGCCCTCCAACTGATACATAAGCCTTTCAACAGGCTTTCCCTCTTTCAGTGTTAGATTTACGATGTCCTCGCAATCTTCCAGCTTCACTCTTATATATAGATAATTAAAGGGTTCAATTCTCACCAGGGGCCCCATTTCGCAAAAACCGTGGCAGCCGCTTTTTTTGACACCGATCCCCTCTTTTTCCTGTTCAAGTTCAACTTCAATTAAAAGCCCCTGTTCTTCCACCTTCTGTCGTATCGAACTGTATATTTCCAGGGCTCCTCCCGCTACACAGCCTGTACCTGCACAGACAAGCACTTTTACCGTCTGCTTGCCAAGGGCTTTTGCATACTGAAGGGAGGCTTCCTCTAACTGCTGGATTGTTTTCAACATGATTGCGCCTCCTCTCGAATGCTCTTCAAAAGCTCTTTTGCCAATTCCGGGGTCATCTTCGCATACACCTTGTCATTCACAGTGATCACCGGTGCCAGCCCGCAGGCTCCGAGGCAGGAAACCGTTTCAACGGTAAACATCAAATCCTCGGTAGTATGCTTGCTTTCGCTAAGCCCCAGCTCGCTTCGCAATGCATTTAAAACCGGTATGGATTTCTTAACGTGACAAGCGGTTCCATCACAAATTTTAATTACATATTTCCCCTTTGGCTCCAGAGAGAAATTTTCATAAAACGTAGCCACACTGTAAACCTTTGCCGGAGTTATTTCCATTGCAGATGCTACATAGTGGAGCACCTCCTCCGGAAGGTACCTGTATTCCTTCTGCACTTCCTGCAGCACAGCAATCAGTGCTGACTTTTTTCTCTGATGCCTGTCGACGATTTCATTCACCTTTTCCAATTGACAGCTGTTTGTCATATCGAACCTCCCGATCATTAAAATCCAGTATTTATAGTCTCTTCACGATTTTTAATTGTACTTTGTATACAGTTGTATCCAAAATTTTTTTGTTAAAAAACTAACAATAGAATTCTATCCTATAGGCTCTCCGGCTTCAACAATCGGGAATGTATAATTTTTTTAAGGGGTCCTTTGAAAGCTCTAGTTAGATACGGTATATAGCTACCGAGACGCAAAAAAGGAGCCAACGGCTCCTTTTAGTTTAATTTATGATTTGTTTTATTTTTCCTCTGAGAAAGTCAGGCTCAGGGTCTTTGTCTGTCCATCTCTAAATACGACTACATCCACTGTATCCCCTGCTTTATAGTTCTTCTTCACAGCCTCCAGTTCCTTCATTGTTTTGACTTCCTTGCCTCCTATGGCAGTTATAATATCACCTTTCTTTATCCCTGCCTTCGCTGCACCGCTTAGCGGTGTGACTTCCTCTACATGGATACCTTCCGGCACTTCATAGGTTCTCGCCATAATCTGGGTAATGTCCATGCCGGAAACACCGATCAGCGGTCTGCCTTTTACATACCCGAACATCATAAGCTGATCTACGATGGGTTTTACTTCATTCATCGGAATGGCAAATCCCAAACCTTCTATACCGGATTGCGTAATCTTAACGGTGTTGATACCGATAACCTGGCCTTGCGAGTTTACCAGTGCGCCACCGCTGTTTCCGGGGTTGATGGCAGCATCGGTTTGAATCAGCTTCATTACTTTATCTTCTACTTCCATGGTTCGGTCTACGGCGCTAATTACTCCTACCGTAACACTTCCGAAGAAGTCCATGCCCAGCGGATTTCCTATGGCCACTGCCAGCTCTCCCGCTTCCAGTTTTGTAGAATCTCCCAGTTCAGCCGCCGGTAGATCACTTAACTCCACTTTTATAACAGCCAGGTCATTTTTTTGGTCCCCACCGATGAATTTTGCCTTGGCCTGTCTTTTATCCGGGAGAAAAACTTCAATGGTGGCATTTTTGTCTCCGCCGGTTTTCGGATCTCCTGCCTGTACCACATGGTAGTTGGTCATGATGTAACCGTCCTTACTAATGACTACCCCCGAGCCCTCCGAAGCACTTTCCCCCAGTTGCTGTCCATAATACCCTCTCTGGGCGGTATTGGTAACTCGAATCCCTACGACGGAAGGACCTACCTTTTTCACAATATCTGTAACTCCCCCATCTTTTATAAAGGAAGTCTTCGATATACCAGGAATACTGCTTCCTGTGGATATCCCCTGGGTAGAAGCTATTTTTTTCAAATCTCCTGAGAACTTATAGTACAGGGTTCCTCCCACCGCTCCGCTGGTAATAACAGAAGTAGCTAAGATCAGCGCTATGTAGGCTTTAAATTTCGATTTCTTTTTCGGTTTTTCCTCCGGTACGCGCTCCATAACCTCATATTTTGTTACGTTTATTATACTGTTGTTTTCCGCTTCTGCATGATTAAATTCATTTTCGTCAAATCCATAAAATCTGCTCATTACAAATACCTCCTTAAGCTTTTGTTCCATTTATTCTTTTCCTTACAGTTTATATTGTAAACAGATTTTATGAATTAATTTTGAAGGAATTAATAATAAATTGTAACAAAATTGTTAACACTGCACTTTATTTCATATTTAATTCCAATTTGGTATCCGCAGCTATAAAGTAGCCTGGATATTCAAGCTTTATTACATATTCCTCCTGCCTGCCACACTCGAACCAGGCTTCAAATCTCCTGACAGCTGCGGGATCCATAGCAGTAAAGTCCCGATATCCCCAGCCGATAGCTCCGTGATACCCTTCAAGACCCATATTATTTATCGAAAGTACTTTGGGATCCGGCATTACATACGTTACGGTTAATTTTGTATCTTCCTGCAGCTCGGCTCTCTCTATGACAATATCCTCTCCCATATAGCGAACGGTTTTCGGGTATTTGTCATCCAGCTTTAGGGTGAAAGTCTTTCCCTCCATGCTGGCAATCCGCACACCATCAAAGCAGAAGAACAGCTTTTCCGGCATTTTTTCAAAGTAAATGGAGGGCACAAAGTACAAACTCCTGCTTTTCTCATCCCTTTGCGTGCTAATAAGCCCCTCCGGCTTATAAATATTCCCTTTCTCATCCTCCAGGCGGACATTTTCAAAACCCGTAAACTCATAACCCTTGTCCATCTCCGTTTGTACATCTACTCGCATTCGGGTTGGACTGATGCTTACAAGGCTAATATTTACACTTCCCTTCTCAAAAATAGTTTTCAGATTTTGATTGTATAATTTTGAGTAGTTAAAATTCTGAAGATTATAAAGAAGCTTTACGTTTTCAAAGGTGTATATCTTTTCTCTTTCCTTATTAACTTCCACAACAAGATTCAGATACAACTGGTTTTTGCTCAGAAACTCCTTCACTTCTCCTTTTTTAAAGCTTTTTTCTATTTCGTACATGGAACTACTATCCTTTTCGCTGCTATGCCAGACTGATACAGCTCCCGGGTCTTCAAAATCCAGAAACCGGATGGATATATGTCCAGTGGTATCCTTGTTTGCCTTTTCCTCTGAAGGGGTTCCGATTTTTTCTCCAGTTACGCTCGCAACCACTCGGATACGGTCCTCATCGAAAAAAATGTCTTCCAGAGATAACTTGTATCCGTTTTCTTCGATCATCATTCCTTTCACCTGATTACTCTCATGCTTTCGAGCATTTGTAATGCCCTTATCACCCCGAATCCATTCTACCGCTGTTTTGAGAACCGGTACATTGGCTGCATAGGATGCAAAAGTAGTATTGCATTTCACTCCTATTATAAAGAAGACACATACGACTGCACAGGCGGACACAACCCATCGGGGAATACTCTTCTTCCGTTTTAAGTTATTCAGTGTATGGTTCAGTCTCTGCTCCAATTCCAAAGGAACGACAACATCACTCTTCGGTAAGGCTTCCGTAAAACAATCCAGGTCCAGCTCCTCGTTTTTGTTTTTATCTTCCATGCTTGGTTATACCTCCTCTGCTTCCAATTGGTCCCGTAACCTTTTCAAATTCCCATAAATCCTGGTCTTCACCGTACCACAGGCGAGCTCTGTAATTCCGGCTATTTCCTCCAATGTATATCCCATATAATATTTCATATAGATCAGCAGCCGGTCCAGTTCAGGCAATTGCCTAAGGTACCGCTCCAAATCCATTTTTATTTCGTCGCTTCCTTGTGGCTCTGTGGCGTTTTCTATAGCCACTTCACTGTGGGATACCATTTGCTTTCTTTTTCGTAATTGCTGTTTACACTGGTTGATTACGATACTCATAAACCAGGTAGTAAAGTATTGGTCATCCCGCAGCTTCCCAATATTTTTAAAGGTTTTCTCTACAGCATCACAAACCGCATCCATACTGTCTTCCTCATCCCGGAGGTAACAGAAAGCCATCCGGTAGGCCTGGTCCTTAAGCTCCATTATCAACTGTCCGAAGCTTTCCCGGTCACCTTTTTTGGCTTTTCTGACAAGCAGCTCATTCATTTCTCAACCTCCTATCAACTATTAGATGCATGGCAAGGAGTTTTAGTTTTAGCAAAATCAAATTTTTTCTATTTTATATCACAATCACTGAAGGTTACAATAATTTTTGTGTAACAACTTTCCTTTAGGGGTATTATACATAGTATAGTTAGAAGACGAAGCAATGAAGGAATTTACACGGCTCAATTTCTAGATAGCTTCGCAATTGATCAATAAGGTGGGTGCCATGGACAGATATCAGCTAACGAAAAGAGTTGCCCTTATGGGGATGGTCGCCAATGTATTTTTGCTTGCTGCAAAACTTACTATCGGCTTTATCAGCCGGAGTCAGGCTATGATTGCCGATGGTTTCAACAGTGCAGGGGATGTATTTGCTTCTGCTATGACCTTTGTGGGTAACAAAATTTCAAGCAAGCCGGAGGACGTGGACCACCCCTATGGTCACGGCAAGGCGGAATACATATTTTCAATGGTCATCAGTTTCTCTCTTTTACTGGTTGCCTATAAGATTTTCCGAAACTCCTTGGATTCCATACTTAACAGGGAGGCTCTTGTTTTTTCCTGGTGGCTGGTAGGGATAGCGATTTTAACCATCCTACTGAAGTTTTACCTATTTACATATACACGCAAGGCCGGAAAGCGTGAAAATAATCTTCTTATCCTGGCCAATGCCGAAGATCACCGGAACGATGTGTTTGTTACTTCCTCCACCCTGCTGGGTATCCTGCTGGGCAGCTTCGGCATATACTGGTTTGATGGAGTAGTGGGCATAGGAATTTCCTTGTGGATCGCCTTTACAGGAGTGCGGATTTTTCGAAGCTCCTATTATGTACTGATGGATACCAACATTGACAAAGTGCTGAAAGAAGATATCGAACAGACCATACACTCCATCCGGGGCGTAGATCATATTGATTCCATCTCGGCAAAGCCCATCGGTATAAACTTCATCATTATTGTAAAAGTATCCGTTAACGGAGAAATGACTGTAAATGAAGGCCATAGCGTCGCAGCAGATATAAAGGAAAAGATTAAGAAATGTAAAAATGTAAGTGATGTAGTAGTACATATAAATCCTGCCTGAGCGGCAGGATTTATATGTACTACATTTTTCTTCGTAAATTGAAACTATTTTTATAGCAGCTATCTACCCATTATTCTGTCTCGTCCTTTTACCAATATCCCTATAAAACTTTAGGAAGCAGCCGGCTGTTGTCCGCTGTGCCATGGGAAGCAAGAACTTGGTCATAACAAAGAATCGTTTATTGTCCCTCTTGATATGCTTCATCCTTGCATAAACCTTCATGGAAACTCTGGCACTACATCTCACTGCTTCTTCGATAGTATCCACATGGTACGCTCCATCCTTAACCCAAAAGACGGGAGTAAACCGATAGATCCTTCTTACAAAGAGCTCATATTTTCTGTGATCATCCAGCAGCCTGTTATTGGCATGCTGCGGAACGGCAACATCCTGAACCAGGTGTACGCAAGCACCCAGGTAAAAGAGGGATTCTTCGGTGTTCCCTTCCTCCCAGTATTGTAAAGCTTTTTTATAGTACTCCACTGCCAGAGATAGCGCATCATTGTTGCCATAGAGCCCTCTTTCCTTACGAGGATGATAGAAATGACCGGAGTTTTTCAAATCCAGATCTGCCCATACCACCCCTCTATTCAGCTCTACAATATAATCACTGAAAAAGTCAAATGCATCGGCATAGTTGTCATTTTTAAGTATCTCCAGGGCTCTCCAGTTTATAAACTGGTGAATGATACATTCCGGCTGTGTGATTGCACTTTTAAACGGGTTTACAGCGACCAATACCGATTTAAACAAAAAACCATATGTTTTTTCCCATTTTCCCGCCATACGTTTCTCCCCTGACTCTCAAGTACTGTTAAGGAATTTACTTATGCTTTATTCACTCCTTTTATATAGGCCATAGTGAAATTTCAGCATCAATTCCTCTTAACAAGTCCTATGTTATTTGTTTTAGCCCATGTGCTTCAAATTTGCCCTTGCCATCTCTTAATTTTATTTACCAACCCTGATAAAATACTAACAGCTTGTCATTAAAATTTTCATACAATTAGTATCTCCCGGAATCCCGTTTATCTTCATTATAATTTTTCATTTATTGGCAATCTGATACATTCTTAGTAAAAAACTAATGAAAAAGACAGAAGATCTGAAACATACTCAGATCTCCGATCTTTTCACGTCTAACTCTAATAGCACTCAAAGTAAATGATGCGATTTAAATCAATTCCAAAGAAAACCCACCGAAAGCCATTCCACCGGAAGCCGGCCACCGAATTCCGGCCGACAAAGGTCAACCACGCCCAAAATTGCCGTCCATTGGCTAACCATAGATAAACAAACCGGAATCTGCATCGCCATATTGCTCCGGGATTAATGGCAAAGGCTCCAGGTCCCCCGGCAAGCTGTGCCGGGCTAATCTGCGGTGTATAAGGCGGGGGTGGTCCCGGGGGTTCCTGCCCAAAGCCTCCGGGTGCAGCACCACCGCCCGGGAAGGGAACTCCGGGCTGGCCAAAGGGTCCCCCGGGTTGCCCAAAAGGTCCTCCAGGCTGACCAAAGGGTCCCCCGGGCTGACCGAAGGGGCCTCCAGGCTGACCAAAGGGTCCCCCGGGCTGACCGAAGGGGCCTCCGGGCTGACCGAAGGGGCCTCCGGGTTGGCCAAAAGGCCCTTGGGTATCCGGTTGTCGTTCATAATCATCATAATAATCTGGATACATTCTGTAGCACTCCTTTCATTGTATTTGGTATAACCAATACAAATCAATACTGGTGCTACATAATATGTTTTATGTCTATCGAAAGTTACATTGACGGAACGGTGGTGAAAATGTATGAAAGGTAGAGGCCTAGTTTCCGTCGATATAAGCAAGCAGCGCTTCCTTTGTATTCATTTCCGGTCGATCCAGCACCAGCTTAAACAGCTTTTCCAGCAGCTGCCCCATCTCTTTTCCAGGTTTTATACCTCTGGCAATTAAATCGTTTCCATTTATAGCCAGGTTTTTTATATTGACACACTGGCCTCTTTCCTTGATATCCCGGTATACTTCTCCTATTCTCCTTATATCGGCGAGGCTCTCCTCCAGCTTTTTCGGGCTTTGCCCCCGTTTATCCGCTTCCTTTACCTTCAGAAGATCCGGAAATATATCCTCTCCTATAACGGCTACGGCTTTCCTCACCGGTCTCGCGGCTGCTTCGATCTGTCGGTCATGATGCTCCACCAGTCGAAGAATCCTATGGATGGAATCATTGTCAAAACGCAGCCGTTTCAGTATTTTTTCCGACATCGTGACACTTTTTTTCGGGTGTCCGTAGAAATGATCAATTCCTTTTTCATCCGTCGTTTTTGTAACCGGCTTCCCGATATCATGGAGCAGCATCGTCCACCGCAGCACCTTGTTTTTTTCAATTCCCGCTACCGTGTGCAGTGTATGCTCCGCTACATTATATGCGTGCCACGGGTTCTTCTGCGTCGTGGTAAAACAAGGTTCGAATTCAGGCAGAATATATGTCAATAAACCCGCTTCCCATAACAGTGTGAACTTAAAAACATTGTCCGAAAGCAGAAGCTTGGTGAGCTCATCCCGTATTCTTTCCTGGCTGATCTTTTGAATCAGGTGGGCATTCTCTTTTATTGCTGCAAAGGCAGCCGTTTCAATTTCAAAATTCAACTGTGCCGAAAACCGTATCGCCCGCAGCATGCGAAGGGCATCCTCCCGGTATCGCTGCCCTGCATCTCCTACTGCACGGGTCACTTTTTTATCAATGTCCTTCCTTCCATTAAAAGGATCAACATATCCTTTTTGAGGATGATAGGCAATGGCATTGGAGGTAAAATCCCGACGGCTCAGATCTTCTTCAAGAGACGAAGTGAATTCAACGGAAGAAGGACGCCGGTTATCTTCATACTCCCCCTCGATTCGGAAGGTAGTGACTTCGAAATTTTCTCCATTTAAAACTACAGTAACGGTACCATGCTTTAGCCCGGTATCTATTGTTTTACTAAAACAGTCTTTTACTTGTTCCGGCCGGGCACTGGTCGTGATGTCCCAATCCCCCGGCCTTCTTCCCAGTATACTGTCCCGTACACAGCCACCTACGATATAGGCCTCATGACCGCATGTATTCAAAGTTTCAATAATATATTCCACATTTTCAGGCATCTGAATATTCATAGAATCTTCCTTTCTACAGGAGGATTAAAACTCAAGTATTCTTTTTACGGGCCGCTCGTTCAGATGCGGCACTTTGTACCTTATAATAACCAGTGGGTAAAGCATCCGGGTTTTAGGACGGTTTGCCCACTGGCTAAATTCAGAATCAAAGCGATGCATCGATAGAGCACCATGCAGTGCACCCAAACCTGTAGAATACCTTTTTTAAGTCTCTGCAGGAATAGGTTTATTTTTGCTACTCTTTAGGTTATCCTCGGGCAGCTTATTTTATTATTATTCTAAAGGATAAATCCAGGAAAGTAAACGCATTTTTCGTTGAAAAACCACAAGCTTATCCACATTCTGTGGATAAGCTTGTGGATAAGTTTGTGGACACGCTGTTAATATTTTGTTAATACTTTGTTAATTTCCTATCCATTTACATAACATTTTAATAACAAACTGCCGACAAAGTATTGCAAAATACTACAATTAATTATATAGTGGTATTTGATTTTGCAAAAATCATAGACTAATTCGGAGTGTGAGGAATGTTTAAAAAATTAATGAATAAAATCTGGGAAGATCGAATTTGGGTATACACCTTTATCGCTATCGTTTTAAAATGTATTGTATTTTTAGGATTTACACTGGATAAAACGGTATCCACCTCCTATTTTGTATCGGCTTTTTTCATGTCCGTGCCCAGACTGCCTTTTTACCTGGGATTTGCGGGTGTTTTCCTGTGTTTTGCCTTCTTATTTAAAGGCAGAATGCGGCTTTGGTCTCTCATCCTCTTTAATACCTTCATATCCGCGCTGCTTTTGATTGACTTATGGTATTACAGAGGCTTTAACACCATGACCACCTTCCATCTGCTGCAGCAGACTACCAACCTGGATAATCTATCGGGTAGTGTCCTGTCGATGATTCACCTGGTGGACCTTGTTTTTATTGTGGATTTGTTTCTGCTGGTGATTATTGCTGTCAAATTTAAAAACCTGAACAGGGGTACCAAACGTTCCTTACCGCTTTTTTGGGTTTTGCTTCTGGTTTCCTTGTCCATCGTTTGCTATATCCCTGTTAAAGTCAATGTATTTGGACAAAAGGATAACCGGGCCATTTTCAGTATGCTGGATGCAAATATTACCTCCTATAACCTGTCCCCCATCGGTTACCACATACTAAACACGTATTCTTTCCTGAAGGATAACAGGAAATTGGCCTTAAACAAAAAACAAACGGAAGAGGTCGAGAACTGGTTTGCCAAAAAAGAACAAGGCTTATCGGACAACAAGTATAAGGGAATGATGAAAGGGAAAAACCTTATTGTCGTACAGTTGGAGTCCTTCGAAGATTTTGTACTCAATCGGAAGGTTGCGGGCCAGGAACTTACACCTAACCTGAACAAGCTGTTAAAAAACAGCTTAAGGTTTACCGATATTTCCGAACAAGTAAACCAGGGAACTACCTCCGATGCGGAATTTATGGCCAATACGGGCATTTACCCCCTTCGTCAGGGCAGCACCTTTTTCCGGTTCCCCTATAATAGCTACCCTAACTCGCTGCCGAAGCTCATAGAGAAAAACGGGTACTCAACCCTGGCCATACACTCGGACAAAGGTTCTTACTGGAATTGGATGATTTCCCTTAGCTCCATCGGATTTATGGATTGCATCGATGCGACGGCCTTTACCCATGATGAATCCATTGGCATGGGCTTAAGTGACGGCTCTTATCTGCGGCAGATTATTCCGATTCTCTCCAAACAAAAGCAGCCTTTTCACAGCTTTATTGTAACGCTATCCAATCATGCGCCTTTTGATTTGCCGGAAAAGTACCGGGAGCTCACCCTGGATAAGGATCTGGATTCGTCTACCGTCGGCGGATATTTCCAGAGTGTCCGGTACGTAGATACACAACTGGGCCTGTTTATGGAAAATCTCAAGACTGTCGGTTTATTGGATAACTCGGTTATTGTAATGTATGGCGACCATGAAGGAATTCATAAGTACTACCAGAAAGACGTAAATGATGCTGCGTCCAAGGAAAAGGAGTGGTTGGATAACCATAAGCGCGTTCCTTTCATCATCTATCAAAAGGATCTGACGGGAGAGGAAATCAGCACCGTAGGCGGTCAGGTGGATATTATGCCGACATTGAGCTACCTCATGGGCGTGGATGAAAAGGATTTTGTTCCCTCTACTTCCGGCCGGAACCTTCTGAAAACCGGTAAAAACTTTGCGGTTCTCCGAAATGGGGATGTAGTTGGAGAAAACATCAGCCCTGAAGAGAAGGAGCATGCCGTCAAAGGGCTGGAAATTGCGGACCTCTTAATTCGAAGCAATTACTTTTTGAAGTAATACCGTGGACTGAGCTGTTATAGAAGTAAAATTGAATTACGATGCACCGGATATGATTACAGCTATAGTGAGAAGGACCTTCTCACTATAGCTGTAATTTTTTTCACTATTTTTGTTTTACACTTGAAATAACCGAGTCTTACACATCACCAAAAGTAAACCAATTTAAATTGCATACGTACGATTTACCGCTGGCAGTTTTGAAAACCAGATACAGGTCATGGACTCCCAGTGTACTGCTCACAGGACAGGATACCGTAGCAAACGTTGTCCACCCTCCGGTACTTGGCACGCCGCAAGTTCCCAAAAGTTCACCGGTCAGGCTGTCGCGTCGGATTTCTATGCTCCCCCCGGCACTTGCGTCTACCGCTACCCTTGCCTGGAATTTGGCAACACCCGTACCGAAATCAATGTTCTTATATACCGCGCTGCAGTTATTTGTGATTCCACCCAACTGCTTTCCACCTTCGTTGCACTTTTCAACCACCATTCCGGTTTTATCACTCAGATTTTCAGCTTCCAGCCTTTCCTTTGCATTTCGATAGTTCTGTATAAACTTGAACCAATTCAAATTACATACATAGGATTTTCCATTGGCGGTTTTAAAGACAAGGTAGAGACTATGTACACCTGACGCACCGGTTACAGGGCATGAAACCGTAATAAAATTGGAATAGCCTTCCGTACTTATGATGCTGCAAGTCCCTATAAGGGGTCCATTGGCACTGTCAAGCCTGATTTCAATGCTTCCCGCGCCGCCTGCATCCGTTGCGATTCTGGCCTGAAAACTGTTGGCTCCATCCATGTCCATATTATTATATACGGCATAGGTATTATTCATTATACCACCCAACTGCTGTCCGCCTTCCGGGCATGCCTCCACGATCATGCCGGATTTGCCGTTATAGGACTCGGCTTCCGTTTTCGCATTGGCATACCGGTTGCCACTCCCTGTGCCAGGAGTACATACCTGCATAATAACCACTCCGGAAGAGCAAAACCACGATGACATGGTCCCGGCAGGAGTAGCGGTATTCCAATCCTGATCCATCAGATTATCCCCGGCTCTTCTATGGCTCCATGCTGCATTTGCATTATCCTGCATCCACGATGAATAAAAGGTCAGGTTGTTGTCTTTTATGAACTTCATGGCCCAGCGGCAGAAGATGCCTTTGAATCCCCCTGCGTCGCTTGTATATTTTTCACTTACCAATATGCCACCCTCCGCCAGATAGCCCTTGGTATATTTTAATGCTTTCAAAGCATCGTCATAATAGGACTGGGTTCCCGTAACCTTGTATAATTCGTTGGCTGCTCCGATAAAAGTGCCTTGATTATAGGTAGAGCTTCCTTTATCCACTCCGATAGCACTGTCTACATGGATGCTGTCCCAAATGGCCCCGGTACTGGAATCGAAAAGTGTACTTCTTTCCCATGAATACAGACTTTTGGCCTTATCCAAATAAGTGCTGTCATTGAAAATCTGGTACAGCTTGACAGCCGCAATGGCTGCCGGGCTGTTTATGCAGGAGTTCTTACAGGTTTTATCCGTTGTCCACCATATGCCTCCTCCCATCACACTATCGTAGCCCCTCGCATAAACCTGGTCAAAATGGTATTTTGCCTGATTTTTATATTTGACATCTCCGGTGATTTGATAGGCTCTTTCACAGGCCAGCACCATCCACATAATGTCATCATTAAAGCCATTATTGGTCCAATCCAACCCGTATTGTGCGACAAAGCCGTTATACAGCTCATTGATCATATTTTTATAAATGTTATTGCCGGATCGTTCATAGGCATCTTCCACCATTTCGATCATTTCTGCAAATCTCCAGAAATCAGCGACCCCACCGGTATTGTAATATTTGTATATTCCTTTTCCGTCAGTCACACTATAAAATGCATTATTAAAGGAGTTCATGGCCAGGTCTGCATCCGAAAGGGTAAAAGCAGATGCTTTGTTTGTTGAAACGCTAAGGGTATTGACAAGCAGGAATGTGGCTGCAAAAATCCTTATAAGTATTTTCACTGAACTTTTGGTTTTTAACATAGCTAACCTCCTGTCAAATTTATATTTCTTCCGCGTTCATTCGTTAAGGTTCGTTATTTTTTGGGTATGACATCATTAATATTCCTTACCATCTCATCCAGCTTGGAAACTGGATCTTTTCCTTCGATAATTCTATTCCACGCGGCATCCGTAAACTTACCGGCCTTATCCGCCCAGCTCTCAAGGAATCTTACGGGCTGCTTGTCAGGGGAAGTGAGCATGTAATCAAGTCCTTCTGCAACATCGGAATGCCCTAAATCTTTCAGTTTCTGGTAATAGGGTTTTGCAGAATCCATATAGGCGGTAGGTGCAACAGGGAAGCTCGGAAGTATTTTTTCATAGGTCTTTGTAACAATGTACTTTAAGAGCTTATAGGATTCTTCAGGATATTTCGTGCTTGCAGGAATGGCCCAGCCGACAGCGTCATAAATTGTGGACTGCTTTGTAACGGTAGGATTCGGAACAAACCCCCATTCCAAATCCTTGGGACCGTTTCTGGTAATTTCATCGACAGCCCATTGTCCATACTGCATCATGGGAACCTTCCCCTGCATAAACAGCCCTACAAGGTTATCCGCATTAAATGTTTTCGGAGGAATTGCACCACTCTTAATTTTCTCAGCGAAAAGTTCTACACCTTCCTTGAATTGTGGTGATGCCTGTACCTTTGTAATGGGGTAGATCGCGTCGCAGAAGCCCGGACCACCGGCAGCGGCTGCATATACACCCATATGAAACGCATCCGGGGTTGCATTGTACAAACCATACATCTTTTGCGCCGGATCTTTCAGCTTTTCCGCATTCTCCAGCATTTCCTTATAGGTCCAGCCCTTTGTCGGGAAAGGAATATTTTTTGCAGCAAGTAACTTTTTGTTGTAAAATACACCATAGGTGTTCATGAGGCCGGGCAAACCTACAAGCTTATTATCGATTTGCCAGCTTTTTAAAACGCCCGGATAAAACTTGTCAAGAAAACCAGCGTCCTTATCCGTATACTTGTTCAATTCCAGCAAAAGCTTTTCCGTACCATATTTGATTACCATATCATTCCCTACCATAAATGCATCCGGTGCTTGCTTTGCTGCGATCATCTCCTGGATTTTTATACCATAGTCCTGTAAAGGGGCGGGATTCAGCTTTACCTTTATGTTTGGATTTTCTGCCTGAAACTGGTCAAAGGAAGCTTCGATGGCCTTATTCATCTCTGCACTTTCCCAATCCAGGAATGTAAGATTGACCACCTCTCCTTTTCCTTCAGGTGCCAGACTGGATGACGTACTCCCCGTCCCCCCTTTGTTACTGCATCCTGCAAATGATGTTACCGTCATTGCAGCTATAGCCGTAAATGCAATGACCTTTTTTACCAGTTTTACCATTTTAAAATCCTCCTTTTTATAAACTTAAAGTGAAGCTCACTTTAGCGCAGCATTATTGAGAGACCCCAGACCTTGCATGAAATACTTTTGTGCTACAATGAAGAGAACCAGCATGGGCAGCATATAAATAAGATCTGCCGCCATAAACAGATTCATGGAGGAAGCATACCTGCCCGTAAACTGTGCCATACCAACTGAAAGCAGCTGTTTTTCAGCCTCTCCTATATAAATCAGCGGTCCCAGATAGTCGTTCCACGAGCCCATGATTTGCTGTATCACGATCACCGCTATGGCCGGCTTCAGCATGGGCACCAGTATCTTAAACAAAATGTGCAGGTGACTGGCACCATCCATTTTCGCTGCTTCATCAAATGACTTTGGAATTGACATCATAAACTGCCGTAACAGGAATATAAAAAACGGTGCACCCAAAAAATTGGGAAGAATCAGCGGTATCCATGTGTTGTAGAATCCTAGGGAAGAGAACAGCTTGAATATGGGTATGAGGCTTATAAAGCCCGGAAGCATCATACTGCCGATAATAAGATAAAACCATATTTTTCTGCCGGGAAATTTAATCCTGGCAATGGCATATCCCACCAACGTGCAGCTTATGACCTGACCGATTACCGACAACACAGCCACGATGGTTGTGTTCAGCATTTTTCTCCAGAAATCGATTTGCACGGTGCCAATCTGAAAGTTTTTCCAGACGAATTCCTTCGGTATCCACTGGGGCGGATTCAAAAAAACAGTGTCATTACTTTTTAAAGCAACTGTAATCATCCACAGTAACGGAAGAATCATGGTAATTCCCAGAGCGATTAATACCAGATATCGCATAACAATAAAAAATATATTTCTGGCTTTGGCAGTTTTTACAGCCCTTCCCGACATTTTTCATACCTCCTGTTATCAAATCAAAGCGATTTATCTTTTTGTAATTACCTTCGCCAGCCCATAAGCTAGCCATTAGCGATCCTCTTCTTCATAATACACAAAGCTGTTGGACGACTTAAAAATGAGGATGGTGAACAGCATAACAATTACGAAGAGAACCCATACTTCTGCTACAGCAAAACCAAATTGGCGCTGGTTAAAGGCACTCTGATAAATTGCATAGTTGAGGAAATACGTTTTCAGGTTGGGTCCTCCTCCGGCTCCTGACGCACTTCCGGTCAGCAGCATGGCGGGAGTATAAACTTGAAATCCAGCAATAACGCCGGTTATAAGTTGAAGGAAGATAACAGGCGTGATCATCGGGACGGTAATGGAAAAGAACTTCTGAATCCCTGAAGCTCCATCAATATCTGCAGCCTCAAACAACTCTGATGGAACCGATTGCAGCCCGCTCAGAAATATAATCATCTGTGAACCGACACCCCATAGGCATACAATTAACAGGGATGGAAATACCATCCGTTCGCTTTGGAGCCAGTCACTGGTGGGGAGCCCCATGGCCGTCAGAAACTGGTTTGCAAGGCCATAATCGGGAGCGAATATGAATTTCCATAATACCAGGCTGGCAACAGCCGGGAGAACAACCGGAAGGTAGAAAACGGTTCTAAAAAAGCGTATGCCCGGAATGGGCCTGTTAAGAAGAGCTGCCAGCAGCAAGCCTGCAACAATGGATGCAGGCACTGTCCACAGGACGTAAAGAATTGTTGCTTTAATTGCAGGTATAAAAGTAGGATCCTTTAAAAAAAGAAATTTAAAATTATCCAATCCCACCCACTTGGGAGCCGATGTAACCCCCCAGTCCGTGAAGGCATAATAAATGGAGGAAAGAAGAGGGTATGCAACGAATATGGAAAAGCCGATGATGGTGGGCAGCATAAAAAGATAACCGATCACTGCCTCACTCCTTTTAACTTTGTTGAAAAAAGAGCTTTTGGGCGCTTCTGCATTTTCTACGACAGTGGTCTCATTAGCAAGCTTCTTTTTCATAGGAATTCCCCCTAAAATGAAATTAAATATTGTTTTCTTTCTTCTATCAATGTATGGATCAGCTCTCCAAATAAGCTATTTGCCCATGCAAACCATTCTCGTGTATACATTTTCGGGTTATCGGCCGAAAAGCCTTCATGCATAAAACCCGTGTCAGCGTCGGTAATAAGAAGCAGCATTAGCAGCTCTTTTATTTCTCTATCATCTTCTGCTGTAAGCGCCTGTATAATTAGGCTAATATGCCATATGTAACCTTCCGGAGTATGGGGACTTCCTATGCCTTTTGCGATTTTCCCCTCGTAGAAGTAAGGATTATCCTTACTTAGTATGAATCTCCTTGTATTCTTATAGATTGGGTCATTCTTCGGAGCATACCCCAGATAAGGAATGGACAGGAGACTTGGAACATTGGCATCATCCATTAAGTTATAGTTTCCAAAGCCATCGGTTTCATAGGCATATATCTCTCCATACTTTGGGTGCCTGTATATGCCATAGGTCTTTATGCCATGGTCGATTTCGGCCCGGAGCTTTTTGGCTGACTGTTCAAGTTCTTCATCTTCATAAATTGTACGGGCTATTTCTTCAATATAACCAAGTACAACTACTGCAAACATATTCGCCGGAATGAGGTAATTAAAAGTACAGGCATCATCACTGGGCCTGAAACCCGACCATGTCATCCCTGTATAATTGACAGGCATACCTTTTCCGTCATTTTTCAGTGTATCCGATTCCGGTGCATTCAGCCTTCTGAAGGAATAAGAAGAATTTTCGAAGTGTCTTTGTTCTAACCTCCATAGATTTACTATTATTTTTACTATGCTTTTAAATCCATCATCGAACATAACAGTCCTGTTTGTGTTTTTCCAATAAAGATATGCCAGTTGGATTGGGTAACAAAGGGAATCAATTTCATATTTCCTCTCCCATACCCATGGATTCTGTTGTGTTATATCGGATTTATGACCTGCATTATTGGGCTCTTTATTAAATGCATTGGCATAGGGATCCATTCGGATATACATCAGTTGTCTTTTAATCAGTCCTTCGATCAGGTTCTGCACCCGGGTATCTGAAGCCGCGAAGGGTATGTAATGCCGAACCTGTGCAGAAGAGTCTCTAAGCCACATGGCCGGTATGTCTCCCGTAAAGACAAAGGTGGTTCCGTCGTCAAGAAATTCAGTAGTTGTTTCAATCGTGTTATTGAAACAGTTTCGAAAAAGCTGTCCGATTTTTGTTTTTTCTTCAAAACGTGAGAACATTGATTCAAAAGGTTGTAGATTAAATAATTGCAGACTTGACACGACATCATTCCTCTCACAAATATATTCTTTTTAGAAACGGATTATCGTACCCTAACACATATATAGCATAATGCACAAAATTTACAATGTTATATTATATCATATCATACTATTTGTCAATATTTTCTTAGTATAATATATTATATTTTTTATCTCATTTATATCATTTATTTCAATAAATCCCGAAGAAACTGAATAATGATTTTATTTAGCGGCCTCTCCACTGGCGGTTGTAGAGATAATTAAAAGACAAAAATAATGCCTGGAGACTTAGTCCCCAGGCATTATACGTATAGTATAGTATTCTATTTTATTTTTCTAGTGGTAGACCCCATGATCAGGTCTGCATCCAAATACACCTTGTCATTGATTCCCTTTTCATTCATTTGATTCAGCAGCAGCCGTAAAGCCGTTGCTCCCATTTCTGCTTCTCTTTGCCGTACATGCGTAAAGAAATAATTTCCCACGTAATTGGAAGGGCTGTCAAAGCATACAATGGAGAGATCCTCCGGAACGGATTTTCCCAGAGCCTTCACTGCCTCAAGGGCAAGAAGGGCAATATTGTATTCTACTGCATATAGACAGGTTATATGGGGATTGCTGGTTATCAGTTCTTTAATTTTTTCAATATCCGTGACGATATTTTCCTTTGCATTACAGCTTGGCATCGTACATATGAGATCCGTAAGCCAAATAGACTCATCGATAACCACACCCTTCTCTGCATGGCTTTTTACAAATCCTTCGATTCTGTCTTCTATCGCTGAAGTGTTTTGGTATGGCGGTGACAGGACAGCAATATCGGTATGTCCTAATTCAAGCATGAAATCCGTCGCCCTTTTTGAAGCGGTAAGATTGTCCGTACCTGCAAAGGGAATGGGAATGCCACTTAAACAGCGGTCCACCGACACAACCGGAAAACCATCCAATATAAGCCGTAGTATTTTGGGATTATAATGCTCCCCGTGTACAGGCATAATTATAATGCCGTCAACGCCCAGGTTAAGCAGCATATCGATGACACCCTCTTCAATATCCTGCCTCCCGTAGGATCGTTTCATCACAATGAAACACTCTTCCTGAGAAGCTTCCTTTTCTATTCCCGAAAGCAGGGACACGCCATACGACTCTGAAAAGTCAGGCAGTATAACGCCGATAAGCTTACTGTGTTTCCTGTTGTTTTCATTCTTTTCCTGCATGGAAGCCGGTTGATCCGTATCCGCATTCTCCATTACATAGGAACCCTTTCCCGGGATTCGTGTGATATAACCATTCTCAACCATGAGCTCCAGCGCTTTTTTCGTAGTGATGCGGCTTACTTTAAACTCTTCCGCCAGTTCTTTTTCCGTGGGAATCCGGTCTCCATCATGGTACTTACCGGATCGTATTTCTTCCATCAGATGATTATATATCTTTTGGTATAGTGGCAAATTTATTTCATTCATAATACCATCCTAATCCATAATTAATCAGTACAAATATGATATAATATTATATACCATTTTTAAATGATATGTCAACAAGGAACCCAAGAGAAATTTTACTGGGTGTATATAATAGAAGTGTAGAAAATACTTCCAGTCAACCCTCACCCCAACCCCTCACCCGAGCTCGGGCGAGGGGCTAAAGTATCCGTAATTCTCTGAAGTACATCTGCTATTTTGTAATATATTTCTTCGTTAGAAAACCGAAG
>ENA-OFCE01000086-OFCE01000086.1-metagenomes-genome-assembly--contig:-NODE-86-length-70608-cov-6.528440_pt1 | contig 70608 bp, 66 predicted proteins | sample MGYA00153388_OFCE01 | MGnify analysis MGYA00153388
AGACCAAAAGAATAAAGCGGAACGGCATTCTTTAAGACCAACTCACCATTGGCTACACGTTGTTTTAAATAATGAAAGGTTTGAGCCGTTTGATTAAACAAATGTTCTCCACCTGCCAGTGGCGCATATTTAGGTGGTTCATTTGTATTAATCGGTTGGATGAGATAGTCATAGTCACAAGAAAAAAATAAAGGGAAGGAATAGCGTTCTTGTTGGACTTTTTTGACCCGATGCTTGGTCGCTAAATATTTGCCATTGGACAATATCTCCATCATGTCACCAATGTTCATCACCAACGTATTTTCAAGTAGAGGAATATCAATCCATTCACCTTGCTTAGTGAGGACTTGTAAACCGGGTGCTGTCGGCAGTAATAAAGTAAAGCACTCATAGTCGGTATGCGCCCCGATGCCTTCTGCATCTGTTGCTTGAGGGTTATATGGATAGTGAATGAGGCGTAACTGGCTGGGTGCATGTTGAATATGCACATCAAAAAAGTCTTCTTTTTGCTCTAAAGCCAGTGCAAAACAGCGAAATAGTTGATGACCAATGGCTTTTAAGTGCTGATAGTACTGTGAGACATTGAGTTTAAATGCGAGATCATCTGGCCATTGTGTCGGCCCTAGTAAGGGATAATTTAATGCAGACCCTTGATAGTCATAATTCACATCATAAGATTCTTTTAAATCGTAGCTGTTACTCGAAAACTGTTCCTCACCTATAGGCACATAGCCACTATGGTTGACCGATTTGCCAATATAGTTTTGCATTTTGAGTGCTTCATCTTGGGCAAAATAGTGCTCCGCGATGTCACATAACTGTGCAAATAATGCAGGTTGAAATTGATCACCTTTGAGGTAGAGAAAACCAACTTCTTTACAAGCCTGATCAAGCGCTTGAGCAACTCGCATACGGTCATCTAGATTTGGGCTATTTAAAAGGCTGATATCCACCAGTGGAAGGACATATTTATCTTGCATGGTAAAATCCTAGCGTTGGCCGTCCAACAGTGCATAAAACCTAAGGGTCGTCCCTCAGGCGAGATCAATGAATTATTTATGCGTACTAACTTGGGTCATACGGGGAATTTTGGGTAAATCCTCCAGTGCTGGGTCAATTTCTTCTTCTTGTGCATGTACTAAGAAATCGACTCGCTCTCGAAGTTGCTTAAAGGCAGGGCTGGACATCAGTTCAGTATTTCGTGGACGGGGTAAATCCACTTCAATAATTTCTTTAATTTCCCCAGGATTGGCTTTAAGCGCTACGATACGATCAGCCAGTAAAATAGCCTCATCCATATCATGGGTTACAAAGATGATGGTGATATCAATGTTTTGCCATAAGTCCATCAGGTGTTTTTGCATTTTCTGACGGGTATGTGGGTCAAGCGCACCGAAAGGTTCATCCATCAGTAAAATTTTCGGTTCATTGACTAAAGCACGAGCAATCGCAACACGTTGCTTCATTCCGCCAGACAGTTGATGCGGATAGCGGCCAAGGACGTTTTTGGCCTCGGGAATACGTACCAGATCGAGCATACGCAGCGCTTCGCGGTTGGCGCTGCGGTGATCCATCCCCTGATGCAGACGCAGAGATTCGGCGATCTGCTCCCCCACCGGAAACACCGGGTTGAGCGAGGTCATCGGTTCTTGAAAAATCATCGCCATATCGGCGCCGCGTAAGGTTCGCAAGGTGCTCTGCTTTGCCTTGGCCAGATCGAGCACCTGACCGTTACGCCGGCGAAAATGCATCGCGCCGCTGGTCAACTCACCGCCGCCCTGCTCGACCAGACGCATCAACGCCAGTGAGGTGACCGACTTGCCGGAGCCGGATTCTCCAACGATCGCCAGTGTTTCGCCACGGTCGACGGTGAAATCCAGATGGCGCACGGCCTCAACGACGTCGCCTTCCTGGCGAAATTGTACGCACAGATCGCTCACCGCCAGTACGCGCTCGGGCGGTAAAATCAGCCCACGTTCTGCCTGTGGCTGGATGGCAGTATCGGTCATGCGCCCTCCCGGCAAGCATTCAGCGGTAGATACCCACGGAAGGGGCATCGCCGACATAGCCGAAACCGCGATACATCCCTTCACTGTTAAACGGCAGTGCGACGTTGCCAAAACGATCGATAGCGATCAGCCCGCCGCTGCCGCCCAGCGCCAACAGCTTTTCCATCACCACTTTGTCGCAGGCCTGTTGCAGGGTTAGACCGGCATATTCAATCAGAGCAGAAACGTCGTAGGCCGCGACGGTGCGCATAAAGATTTCGCCGGTACCGGTGCTGGAAACCGCCACCGTGGCGTTGTTGGCATAGCAACCGGCACCAATTATCGGCGTATCGCCAATGCGCCCTGCAGCCTTGTTGGTCATGCCACCGGTTGAGGTGGCCGCTGCCAGGTTGCCCAAAGCATCCAGCGCTACCGCCCCCACGGTGCCAAATTTGCGATCGGGATCCAGTGGGTCGCCGCTGAGCGCCGCCGCGCCGTCGTGATCGAGCAACACCCGGCCCTGCTCTGCCTGAGCACGGTGCAATTGGTCAAAACGTTCCTGGGTAAAGAAGAAATCGGGATCGACCATTTCCAGGCCGTGATTGGCGGCAAATCTTTCTGCCCCTTCCCCGCCAAACAGCACATGAGTGCTATTTTCCAGCACCGTACGCGCGGCCAGCACCGGGTTGCGTATCCGGCTGACCCCGGCAACCGCCCCGGCATCACAGGTTCGGCCATCCATCACGCAGGCATCCAGCTCATGGGTGCCCTGGTGGGTAAATACCGCGCCTTTGCCTGCGTTGAACAGCGGGCACTCTTCCAGCAGCCTGACGGCCTCCGTTACCGCGTCCAGTGCGCTGCCGCCTGCAGCCAAAATAGCCTGCCCGGCAGCCACAATGTCCGAAAGCGCCTGGATATAATCTTGTTCCTTCTCTGCACTCAATGCCGCACGGGTAATTGCGCCCGCACCACCATGAATGGCAATCACTGGTTTGCTCATTGACCTGACACCTGTGTCTATCCGCGGCAATTCAAGCAGGTACCGCATGAAAATGGAGAGAGAATTATTATTTAGTCTGTTTCGACTATATTTAGCCCGGCAATCGATGTAAAGCACAAACTCGTCGCCAAGCATTAAGCGTAGCCTGCTTAGACTATTTTGTGCATTGAAAGAGCTAAATGGTATAAAAACAGAGGGTTATCGGGGTTTTCATTTACCGCTGACAGATTTAACCGGCCTATTGGCGGCGGCAGAAAATAGGCCGGCTCGGTTCATGTTTAATAAGCGTTATCCCATTCCCTCTCCGCTATTCCCCGCCTACACGCCAATGAAAAATATTCAGAAACCCGATCCCGGTTGTTGCAGAAATTCCTGCTCCTCAAACGTAGATTTCCGGCCTAATATCTCGTTACGATGGGGATAACGTCCAAAACGATCGATTATGGCCTTATGACGTATTTCAAACTCCAACTGATCGCCATTATTTAATTGGCGAAACAGCTCCAACGCCTGCTGGTGGATCAAGGCGGATTCGGAATGCATAAACGGCAAATAGAGGAAGCCGCGCTGCTCGACCGTCAGGTTTTCACATAATCCAGTGGCGATCGCTTCCTGAGCCAGCACCAGCGCCATTCCGTCACAAGCAAAGGAGCGTGGCGTGTTGCGAAACAGATTACGGCTAAACTGATCGAGCACGATGATTTCCGCCAGTCGTCCTTTGATGGTCGCACGCCAATGTGCCAGTTCTCCTTGGGACGCCGCCTGCCACAGTTGGCCAAAGCGGGTGTGCAGCAAACGGTCGAACCCATCGTCCTTCTTAAACCACATGACTGGGTCGATCTCTTCGAACCAAAAATCCAGTACGTGCTGGTGCATGGCTGTCTCCTGTTATTGATTTCAATACGTTAACCTGGTTTCTCCACCACGGCGTTATCTGCCATAATAGCCCTACTTTGCCGAAAAATTCGCGCACGCCGATTACGGAGTTTTGTTTATGGATCACTGTCATACTTCTGACCTCATTTCTCTTGAGCAGGCACTGGAGAAAATGCTCTCCCAGATCGCGCCACTGCAACAGAGCGAATCTATCGCCTTGACCAGCGCAGCCGGGCGCATTACCGCCACCCCGGTGGTCTCCCCTATCGATGTCCCGCCCTTCGCCAACTCGGCGATGGACGGCTACGCGGTACGTCTCAGTGACCTGAACGGCAACTCTCCGTTACCGGTAGCGGGTAAAGCCTTTGCCGGTGCACCGTTTACGGATGCCTGGCCTGCCAACACCTGCGTACGCATTATGACCGGAGCGCCAATTCCAGCCGGTGCGGATGCGGTGATCATGCAAGAACAGGCTGAAGTAACCGAGGCTGGAGTGTGTTTCAACGCCCCGGTAACCGCTGGGCAAAATATCCGTTTGGCGGGTGAAGATATCCTTCGTGGGGCGAGCGTGCTGCCCGCCGGGATCACGCTGGGGGCTGCACAGCTGCCGTTACTAGCCTCATTGGGCGTGGCCGATGTCCTGGTGATGCGTAAATTGAAGGTGGCGGTATTCTCTACCGGTGACGAATTGCAGCCAGTCGGCCAGCCGCTGCAAGCCGGGCAGATCTACGACACCAACCGCTTTGCCGTACGCCTGATGCTGGAACAGCTCGGCTGCACGGTGATCGATCTGGGGATTATTCGTGATAATCAGGAAGCATTACGCGCGGCCTTTATCCAGGCGGATAGCGAGGCCGACGTGGTGATCAGCAGCGGCGGCGTTTCCGTTGGTGAAGCCGATTACACCAAACAGATGCTGGATGAACTCGGCAAAGTCAGCTTCTGGAAGCTGGCCATCAAACCGGGCAAACCTTTTGCTTTCGGCAAGCTCCAGCACGCCTGGTTCTGTGGCCTACCTGGCAATCCGGTCTCTGCGGCTTTGACCTTCTATCAACTGGTGCAACCGCTGCTGGCCAAGCTGGCCGGTCACACTGAATGGCAACTGCCACCTCGCCTGAAAGCTCGCGCCCTGACGCCACTGAAAAAGTCGCCGGGTCGCCTCGATTTCCAGCGCGGCATCTTCACCAGCAATGCCCAGGGCGAGCTGGAAGTGAGCAGCACCGGCCATCAGGGTTCTCACGTGTTCAGCTCATTCAGCCAGGGTAACTGCTTTATCGTGCTGGAGCGTGAACGTGGCTCGGTAGCCGCTGGAGAGACAGTAGAGATCGAACCTTTCAATGCGTTGCTGAGGAACTGAACATGCTGCCGGAATTAACCGATGCACAAGCGCTGCGCTACAACCGCCAGATCGTACTGCGGGGTTTCGACTTCGACGGTCAGGAAAAGCTGCAGGCGGCGCACGTGCTGATCGTTGGGCTTGGCGGGCTGGGCTGTGCGGCGGCGCCTTATTTGGCTGCCGCTGGCGTAGGCCATCTGACGCTGGTTGATTTCGACACGGTTTCCCTCTCCAATCTACAGCGCCAGATCCTGCACCGGGATGACCGCATTGGTATGGCGAAGGTCGAATCTGCCCGCATTGAGCTGAGCTCCATCAATCCTCATATCCGTATTGATACCCTGGACACACAGCTGGATGACGAGCAAATGGCGGCGCAGATTGCCGCCTGCGACGTGGTGCTGGACTGTACCGATAACGTGGCGACCCGCGATCTGCTCAACCGCCTGTGCCATGCACAGCGTAAACCGCTGGTCTCAGGGGCTGCCATCCGTATGGAGGGCCAGCTCAGCGTCTTTACCTATCAGCCGGAACAGCCCTGTTATCGCTGCCTGAGCAGGCTGTTTGGGGAAAATGCGCTGACCTGCGTTGAGGCTGGCGTGATGGCACCTTTAGTCGGCACTATCGGTACGTTACAGGCGATGGAAGCCATCAAGCTGTTGGCAAACTATGGCCAGCCTTTGGTAGGGAAGTTGTTGATGTTTGATGCGATGAGCATGCAGTTCCGGGAGATGAAGCTGCCGAAGGACCCGCGGTGTGAAGTGTGTAGTAAAGATTAGGCCCCTCACCCTAACCCTCTCCCAAAAGGAGAGGGGACAGATCGAGTTCGTTGATTCTTCTGCGTAATACCTATCGTTTTCTTACTCATCACGTTCCGAAGCAGTACAGGCTAACTACTCGCTCTGGACTGCTCCCTCTCCCTGTGGGAGGGTTGGGGGACAGATCGAGTTCGTTGATTGCCCTGGGTAAAACCTTGCCTTTCTTGTTTTTACTCCCTACTTTCCGAAGCTGCACGGGCTAATTACCTACTCCGGGCAGCTCCCTCTCCCTGTGGGAGAGGGTTGGGGTGAGGGGCGTGCGGTAAGACTCGAAGGGATCAGTTGATACCCTGGCTACGCAGGTAGTCTTCGTAGTTGCCGGTAAAGTCGATCACCTTGTTCGGGGTCATTTCAAGAACACGGGTGGCCAACGAGCTAACGAACTCACGGTCGTGGGAAACGAAGATCAGGGTGCCTTCATACATTTCCAACGCCATGTTCAGTGACTCGATGGATTCCATATCCATGTGGTTGGTCGGTTCATCCATGATCAGGATGTTCGGACGCTGCATCATGATCTTGCCGAACAGCATACGGCCCTTCTCACCACCGGACAGCACTTTTACGCGCTTCTTGATATCATCCTGACTGAACAACAGGCGGCCAAGAATACTGCGTACCGCCTGCTCATCGTCCTTTTCCTGCTTCCACTGGCTCATCCAGTCGAACACGCTCAGGGTTTCATCGAACTCGTATTCGTGATCCTGTGCGTAGTAACCGATCTTGGCGTTTTCGGACCATTTCACGGTGCCGTGATCCGGCTGCAGGTCACCCACCAGCGTTTTCAGCAGGGTGGATTTACCGATACCATTGGCACCCAGGATCGCCACTTTCTCGCCCACTTCAACCATCAGGTTGAGTTTGCTGAACAGCGGGCCGTTGTCGAAGCCTTTGGCCAGCGCTTCCACTTCCAGCGCGTTACGGAACAGCTTCTTGTCCTGCTCAAAACGGATGAACGGGTTCTGACGGCTGGAGGCTTTCACCTCTTCCAACTGGATCTTGTCAATCTGGCGGGCACGAGAGGTAGCCTGCTTGGATTTTGAGGCGTTGGCGCTGAAGCGGCTAACGAAGGACTGCAATTCGTTAATCTGTGCCTTCTTCTTGGCGTTGTCAGACATCAGGCGCTCACGAGCCTGGGTAGCCGCCGTCATGTATTCGTCGTAGTTACCTGGGTAGACACGCAGTTCGCCGTAGTCCAGATCCGCCATGTGGGTACAAACCATGTTCAGGAAGTGACGGTCGTGCGAAATGATGATCATGGTGCTGTTACGTTCGTTCAGCACCTGCTCCAGCCAGCGAATGGTATCGATGTCCAGGTTGTTCGTTGGTTCGTCGAGCAGCAGGATTTCCGGATCGGAGAACAGGGCCTGAGCCAACAGAACACGCAGTTTGAAGCCGGGAGCGATCTCGCTCATCGGGCCATAATGCTGTTCTACCGGAATACCCACGCCGAGCAGCAACTCACCGGCACGTGCTTCTGCGGTATAGCCGTCCATCTCGCCATAGGCCACTTCCAGATCGGCCACTTTATAGCCGTCTTCTTCGCTCATCTCCGCCATGGCGTAGATGCGGTCACGCTCTTCCTTCACCGCCCACAGTTCGGTGTGGCCCATGATCACGGTGTCCAGCACGCTGAACTGTTCAAAAGCGAACTGATCCTGGCGCAGTTTACCCAGGCGCTCATTCGGATCCAGGAACACGTTACCGCCGCTCGGCGCCAGATCGCCACCGAGGATTTTCATGAACGTCGATTTACCGCAGCCGTTGGCTCCGATCAGACCATAGCGGTTACCGCCGCCAAATTTGACAGAGATGTTTTCAAACAACGGCTTACTGCCGAACTGCATAGTGATGTTGTTAGTGCTTAACACAGCGCTCGCTCTTAATTTGATTGGGAATGTGATTTGGCGCGCATTATGCCATAACGGCGGTCAGAGATCGCGAGGATTTTTGGTTGATTTTTGAGCACGGGTCAGCATTAACCATAATGCGGACAATAACCATACAAAGCACAATGTCATAACAGCACTTATCTTTGATTATTAGTCTGACACTAGTAGAGCAAGTTAATGATTTTTATCAATGGGTATAATATAAGTTAATGCGATTGAAACAATTATTGTGCCACTGATGTAGAGCACCCTCTCCATTATTGTGTCAAAATGAAAAAAGAAATACACGCATAGTAGAAAACAGATGGAGCCTAGCAAGTGAATCAAAGTGTTTGCTATAGTGAAACACACTTTGTCTTTAAATTTTTTTCCCATTTAGCTCTTTCTCAACAAGTGATACTATTTTATTAAACGGTTCTTGCCCCTGTTTCTGTCTAACAGAGATCGCATCAATAAACGGATCAACAAATGGTTGAATCAAGAAATAAAGAAAGTCTAAATCACCTTTGTGTCTAAGAGCATAGTACACTGAGAGATTTTTATCTTTCAACTCTTCTGACTTGTAAATGCTTCTTGTCGCCAGGCCACCAGTCAACAAAATAGTGCTAACTGTGCTAATTCTAAACGCTAACAACCTAGAGTAGACGGCTGTTTTAAGAATTATGTTTGCTAATTTACCACTAAGATATGCATTTGTTATCATCCTTCCTGCTATAGAACCAACAGTCTTTGCATAAATTGAATCTTGTGTTTCTTTAGATACATTGCTATTAAAGTCATCAAGCACGGTTTTAATGCTTTCTACTAGGTTTTCATTCTCAAGTATACCGCACTTAATAGCCTTCATCATTCGCATCGTGTCACCTTAATTGCGAGATCTATTCTCCGTGTCAATATATCCATAAGCAAGATAACCAAAATCAATAGGTACGCTTGCTACTCCGTGTGCTAGTCCTACGAGCATCTCTGGCGTCAGTATCACCTGCACTATTCGCTTAGCTATTGCTTGATTTTCAATATCATCTCCTTTTGATGCAGCCATCATACAATATGATTAATGTGTTATCAATCTGCGTCATGCCCCATGAATAAATGGGGCGTTATACATAAAAAGCATAGCCCTGTATTCATGAAAGACCTAAGTGGGCGCAGCATGCAGCGCCCCTACAAAAGGTAGCTGGTTGAGGAATGTTACAGGTGATTTTATATTTATAACTTATTTATTCGAATAATAATTCCACATCTATAAAACCATAAAAATAATGATCCAGGGTATTTTAAGTTCCACTGCTAGTAAATTCGCGTGTTGGCGTTCTGCATCATCCCCACCTGCTGCACCATTACGCTCAGCTATTTAGATGTTCTCCCCCTGAGATCCGCCATCCGCACCTTAAATTTCCAATGTCCGCTCATGCAGCATTTCAATAAATGCCCGTGAAGCGGCACTGCGATATCCCTCTTTGCGTTGCAGCACCACGGCGTGGCGCTCGGGCATGGGAACCGACAGCTTGATGGGCAGCAGCAGCGGATTACTCCGTGCGATGGCCTGCGGCAGAATGGTCGCGAGCTGGCCGTGGCGAACAATCTCGACGATGGCGCTAATCGCATTCGCCTCCATGGCAACCTGAGGATAAATCGCGTGCTGATGGAAATATTCATCTACATAATGACGCGTGGCGAAGTCACCGTTGAGTAGCACCAACGGCACCTGTTGCACCTCTGCTACGCTCAAGGCGGCGCGGCGCTTGGCAAGCTGATGCCCCTTCCCTACCATCAGTTGCAGCCGCTCCGTGAACAACCTGGTAGCGGCTATATCCGCAGAGTGAACCGGCTCGAAGGCAATCCCCAGATCCAATTGGTCATCGCACAATAACGCCTCCATCTTATCCTGCGTCATCTCACGGATGTTCAGCGTAATCCCCGGGTAGCGCCGGAAAAAGCCGTCGACCAACGGTCCAATCAGGTAGGAGGTAAAGGTCGGCGTCATCGCCAAGCGCAGGTTACCGCGTTCCAACGTCGCGACATCTTGAATGGCCCGCTTGCCAGCATCCAGATCCTGTAATGCCAGCCGGGCATAGCGCATCCATGCCTGACCCGCATCGGTGAGTTGCACCCTACGCCCGGAACGGTCGAACAGCTCTACCTGTAACGTCTCTTCCAACTGTTTGATCTGCTGTGACAAGGTCGGCTGAGAAACATGCAGCACCTCCGCCGCCCGGGTGAAGTTCCCCTGCTCCTCCACCGCCAGAAAGTAACGTATATGCCGCAGTAACATAACGCCTCAACTATTAGTTATCCCTATCGTGACGATTATAAATGAGTCTTGGAACCTATAGCTAGAAAAGTCCATTCTTGCCTCCATTGAAAGCGAGCCACACATTGATGGAGTCACCATGCAAGAGGTTATTGACGGTTTTCTGAAGTTCCAGCGCGAGGCTTTTGTTGAGCGCACAGAGCTGTTCAAACGTCTGGCCACCAGCCAGAGCCCACGCACCCTATTTATCTCATGTTCCGACAGCCGATTGGTGCCGGAGCTGATCACCCAACGCGAACCAGGCGACCTGTTCGTTATCCGCAACGCAGGCAATATTGTCCCTTCTTTCGGGCCTGAGCCTGGTGGCGTTTCGGCCTCGGTGGAATATGCCGTTGCCGCGTTAGGCGTAGAGGATATAGTGATTTGCGGCCACTCCGATTGCGGCGCCATGACCGCCATCGCCACCTGCAAATGCCTGGATCACATGCCCACCGTAGCCAACTGGCTGCGCTATGCCGATGCTGCCAAGGTAGTCAATCAGGCCAATGAACACGCCAGCGAGCACGATCGCATTAACTCGATGGTGCGTGAAAACGTCATCGCCCAACTGACCAACCTGAAAACTCACCCTTCGGTCGCGCTGGCGCTCGATCGAGGCAATCTGCGACTGCATGGCTGGATCTACGATATCGCTACCGGCTGTATTGATGCATTAGATGGCAATACCCGCCGTTTTGTGCCGCTGGCGAGCAACCCGAGCGTCACCGCCAGCCCAGCTATACAACGCTTCTAATCTACCAAACCTATTGGAGTCAACATGACACAGTCTCTACATAACACTTCCGCACGTCAGAACCTGACCGACATCATCATGGAGGCTAAAGTCCGTAAAGGCCTGACCTTCGAAGCCATTAATCAAGACACCGGCTTGAGCTTGGCGTTTGTGACCGCCGCACTGCTTGGCCAGCATCCGTTGCCGGAACAGGCCGCCCGTGTAGTAGCCGCAAAGCTGGATTTGGATGAAGATGCGGTGCGCCTGCTGCAAACCATCCCGGTGCGCGGCAGTATTCCCGGCGGTGTGCCGACCGATCCGACCATCTATCGTTTCTACGAGATGGTGCAGATCTACGGCTCAACCCTGCGGGCGCTGGTGCATGAACAATTTGGTGACGGGGTGATCAGCGCCATCAACTTCAAGCTGGATATCAAAAAGGTCCAAGACCCCGATGGCGGTGAACGCGCGGTGATCACGCTGGATGGTAAGTACCTGCCAACCAAGCCATTCTAGGCCGTTAAGTCACAAAGTAAGCTGAATTCACATGGATGACAAAGTGGCAATGTTGCTGATTTGGTTAAAAAAACGCACCAAACCTTGCTAACCCATTGATTATTCAGATGGGCGCAGCATTACATTGTAAGTCCGATGGGGTTTTTTAGTACTCTCAACTCAGCGTCTGATGACAGACGCTGAGTTTCCTTCTGGATCACACTCATTGTATCAACATGATCAAGGTGGCAGATGCCGTGAAACTACCAGTAATGGACTTGGTCAAATCCCGGGCCACCGGTGCTACCTGTAACTCATCTTGCCCAAAGCCATCAAGCAGCGTGGTACTGAATTTTTGATTCGGTTTGACCACTTGGCCGTTACGACTGACCATAACCCCAACGTCATCGGGCAGCGTGGTGGCGATAAAGTCTGACGAGAAAGCCGCTGGAGCCGCAATGAGATTAATATCAACATCTTGTGTCACCGCAGTGTTGCAACGGTATTGCAGCGGTATGGTTTTGACATAACGGCTGCCATCGCTGCTGAGCTTGGTATTATCAATATCACCAAAGTCCACCTCAAGGGCAGCACCATAGTTAATGGTACATACGACGGGTACTTGAATCAGTTGCCCCGCAGTCGACATACTCATAATTGGGGTGTCATTAATCACGGTCGGTATACCCTTACCGCCACTGACTAAACGGTAGCCTCGGAATAATTTGACCATTGGAGGAATTCGCACCACGCCCCCCAGCTGATCTCGTCGTAAACGCAGCGTAATGTTGGAACTTGTCGAGTCACTAGCAAAGCGGGCCAACTTGGTATAACGACGATTAACCTCACCATCCCCATCACTCACTATTCCTCCTGCTATAGATCGTGTCGTGGGGACTACATGACCTCCGTCCCCCCCGATGGTGATTTTAACATCTAAATCTTCGTTTACCTTATAAAAACCATTGCCAAAATCTGAGGGAGGTAAATCTATCCGGCTCTGGTAATAACTCAATACGTATGGCTTCGTCCCCGGAGCGTAGTTAGACCAGCAATTCAAATAATAACTAGGTACGCCCGTATAGCTGAATATAGCCGTTGAACCAGCCTTGCTACTGGTAAAATTCCCTTTGGTAAGCGTAACACGAAAACCATTATCTCCAGAATATGGCCAACAGGTATTTTCCTTCTCGCTAGCGCTGACCACTGCTGGGAGCAGGAGTAATACAGCAAGTATCATTTTTAGGATCATAGTTATCCTTATCTATTTTTATAAAACCATTAATGAAGGCATTACTGATACCGAACCACATCCTTTCACCAAGTTAAAACAACCCAATCATTTCCTTATTATTAATAATAAACGAATAGAGTTCCTGGTTACTTTTCAGGTTGAGTTTTTTCATTGCTGATTTTTTCTGCGTAAAAACGGTTTTTACACTTTTCTTTAAAACAAAAGATATCCGTGTCAGTGAATACTCTTTAGACAGTAGCTTAATCACTTTCATTTCATTCGCTGAAAGTCTAGTCCTGCCACAAACGCAGCATGATTTCGTCATGATACCGTCATGCTCAACATGCTTCACTCTGTCACGACATTCCAATTGACGAACCACTCTATCTACTATCGTACCCAATGGTTCATCTCTGAATATGATAGGAAAGTGCCTTAAGCATTCACATAGTTCATTGTGCCCTTTATCATTCGTATCACGCTCCACAATAGGGAAAAAAACGCCCTTGAAACCCTGCTGGATATAAGGTGTTGCCAGTAGGCAATCTGCTCCTGGATCGACTTGTTGAAAGATAATATCACAGCGCCATGCGTCATCGGCCAAATCAAAATATTTAACCGCCTGTTCGCGTGAAGAGAGCGCTTGCTCCAAACCAAGTCGCAATCCCAATGCATAGGCTGCATTATTATCCTTTATCACTATCCCCAGCATAATTCCCTCAACAAAGCTAAAGTCTTGAATAACTCCACAGCAGTTTCTATCATTTATCATCAAGGGTAATATAAGGTAAATGCCACATTCGCGGTAAAATCTCCTTCAACAATCCCTTGGTGTTCAATAGCCGCCTCTGATGCACTGACGTATGCGGCAAATTTCAAGGTACGGCTTCCGTCATGGAGCAAATAAGATTTAACCGTTTTGTTAATCTCCAGCGGTTTTCCATCCTCAGTCTCCAAGCCTATCGCAATACCTTCCGCCATCCCGTTTACTGCCAGCAAGCCAGGCTGTTGCAGGTCCTCAACGCCATTGAAACCGATCTCAACGCTGTTTCCTAAGCTGATATCACACTCTTCCAAGACAATAGAAAAACCATAACTGTGGGTGCGTTGATGCAGATAAAGCGTATTCTTAATGACGTTACCTAATTTAACGGTTTGTTTAACCGATGCCATGCTGAGAGTACAGGGCTCCTCGACCAACTCACCGTGTAGATACATATTATGATCCTGCGCCCGACTGACGCTATTGATCCCCACCAGCATCCAGACACAAAATATCATCCGATAAAGCATCACGTTTCCTTCCACTTAAAAGTAACTGGATACCAATGTCGCAATCGCATTGAACGGCCCTGCCTCCAAAGGCATTGCTGCATCCTTTTTTACTGGCACCGCAATAAAACTGAACGTTATTGGGTCTGGTGCATCGAAAAATCGATTTAGAGTAATAGGCTCACCGTTAATATCTTGAATGGCAATACCCAAGTTGTTAACGTTGGTGGTCAATACATTCCCCATTCCACCTAACGTTTCTCCTTGCAGTTGTAAGCGTAATTTTTTATCCCCACCTTGCTTACAATTTAGGGAAACCGCGGTGACTTGTGCATACTTCACACCGTCTACTTTTTTAATCCCCACCCTGTCAAAATTGACGTCAATGGTTTTGCCACCGTTAAATTCACAGGCGGGTTCGAAAATGCGCCCCTTGAAATTCATAACCATTCCACCGTCAGCTTGTACCTGCGATACGCAAAGCATCAGGAATAGGGATAGCGCAGGCAAAGATTTACATAGCATAGGGCCTCCATCCAGCATGCGGGATCACAAACTGATTAGTCATAATTCAACTGAAAATTAACCACGGCGTAGAAAGCTCCGGGGATCAGCCGCTCGGCCGTACGCTGTGGGATAACGTAAAAAGTTAAGCGATTATCACCAGGCATTAATAGCTGAGCCTGGCTGGGTATTCCTGGCCATAACTGGCGATGTTGTTCATCCTCCAGCCGTAAAGCCAACCCCCTCGCCTGGCCCGTTACTGCCACCAGCCCCCCATGCTGCTGTTTGCTGCGCAAGGTGATTGATACCGTTTGCTGGCCCGCACCCCAGACCAGGTTATTGCCCTGTGTTGCACTGCGAGTTACCCCACCCCAGTGTCCACAATCGCGCAGCAATAAATGGAAGGCGACGGGTGGCGCTTCGTCACCAAACCGGTTTAATACATGGCTGGCTATGCCCCCCAGGTTAACGGTTTGATCTTGAGAAACCATCTCGAGCGTACAGGCCGATTCGACGATCGAGCCTTGAACCGCCAGTGAAGCAAACATGCCATCTACCTGGGCGTGATTTTCTGCCAACGTTGGCAATGACCAAGCCACCACTGTGCTAACCAGCCCCCATTTAATGAGATCCAAGGCTTTCATCACCTTGTGCCGTTCACGCTACAGCGCTGCTGCACGCAGGTAAATGCCAGTTCAGGCCGCCCACCGTAATCGTTGATATAGGTGACCACAGGCGCGTCATAGACTGTTGATTTCACATCGGTACGGCTTTTCGGTGCCAGAGTTACCGGCACAAAGCCGTTGCCATCACGCCCTTTTCCCCGTGCCGCAATCCCCGACACGGTGATGTAGTAAGGCGTCGGGTTTTCAATCTGGTAACCCGTGGCGGTTTTATGCAGCACCAACTGGTTTTGCCAGACTGCACCGGGTTTCGCCACAATGGATGCCGGGCGATAAAACAGCTTCACTTTAGTCTGTAAGGCAATTTGCATCACATTGGATTTATCACTGCGCGGGGGGATTTCACGTAGATTAAAATAAAATAACGTTTCCCGATCCTGCGGCAACGCTTTAGCCTCAGGCAACGCTGAAATTCTCACCATACTTTTGGCACCCGGTTCAATACGCTGAATCGGAGGCGTAACAATTAACGGCCCCGCGACTTTCTGCTGTTCATGATCCTCGACCCACGCCTGTGCCAAATAGGGTAATTGCTTATTCTCGTTACTGATATTTAAACTAATCGCTTTGCTGCCGCCTTCATAAATTACCCTGGTGCGATCCAGAGCAATCGCGGCAAAAGCCGTATGAATAGACGTAATAGTGAGAATAACAAACGCCATGAAAGCTGATTTACTCATAATATGATCTCTTGATTACTTGATAGTGTGGCACGGTAATAATAAATTTCCCTGAACCCGCAATGGTTTAGGCAAGGACACCTGACAGCCTTTTGTGCCATTCCAGTTCACACTGAGCGATTCCCCGGCACTGATACCCGATAGATAGGCCAGGCCACCGTCACTGACAATGGCCAGTTCTCGCCCTTTTGGGTTAACCACGCTGGCCCCAAATGGCGGATGTTTGCCATCTGGCATGACAATAACCGCCAGTGCCTTTTCACCTTTCAGCAAGGAAAAGCGCCGATAGCCAATAGCGCCCTCGGTTAACGTCGATTCGACCACCCCTTTGCTGACTTCGACATCATCAGCAAGCTGGTTAATATCTACGCGGGTATCCGTGCGGTAATAACTATTCATGTTCGCCAAGACGGCGATCCCGAAGCGATTACTGTGAACTACGCCCCCTTCTATCGGTACACCAGAAACCCCCTCGGTGCTTAGCATCAAACGAGTACCACCATTAGTTCCTGCTGGATGCAGTGCAGCCCCTTTTGACGTTGCGGTTAGCCCCCCTTGCATGGAAAGCCCGGCAGAAGTGGTGCTATTTTGTACGTAAGCCGCATTCAGACTGATTTCGCTGTTATCACCGCGGTGAGTGTAAAAGCCGTTCACCTGCGTCGCCGTTTGCTGACCTCCCAGATTGTTAACCCCGGCGGCAATTCGGTAGTTATTATTGATATCGACGTTCTTGGTATAACTCAGCGCCTGATTCAAGCGGTTATTTGAACTCTGTCCGCTATATCCCAAACTCTGGCCATTGCCCAACGGCACGGACAGGCTGACAAACACGGCATCGTTATAACGCTGCTGATATTGGCTGCGGCTGGCAGACACGTTTAGCGACAGATCCTTATGCCCCATAAAATCGAAGTAGCGGCTTACCGACAGGCTATAGCTGTCCTCCGGCTGGCGATCCCAATAGCTTTGGTGGGTATAGGTGGCATACAGGCTCAGTTGGGCAGCCGTAAAGCTTTTATTAGCCGTTATGGTATACATCTCTTTACTGTGCGCGACGCTGCTCCCCCCAAAGCGGCTATCCAGGTATTGCCCCATCGACATAAAATCACGCTCAGAAAAGCGATATCCCGCAAACGTGACCTCACTGTCAAATTCATCAAAGCGCTTGGAATAGCTCAGCCGATAGGACTTGCCTTTCTTCTCGCCGTCTAGCCCTGGTAGCCTGGCGATCGACTGGGTCACATCTGCCGACAACGCCCCCAGCATAAACAGGTTTCGTCCCAGCCCAACAGAAACGGCCTGGTAATCATTTGCCCCAACGGCGCCGCCATAAAGCGACCAGTTGTTGGCTACCCCCCAAGAGAACTCGCCGCTAGCAAACAAAGGCCCATCTATATGATGCTGATAGGTAGAAGGACGGCCCACGGCGGTTTTATAACGCACCGTCCCCGGCCGCGTCAGATAAGGGACATTGGCGGTATCCACAGCAAAGTTTTGCTGGGTGCCATCTTGTTCATTCACCTGAACATCCAGCCTGCCGCTGACGGCACGGTTTAAGTCCCGGATACGAAACGGCCCAGAGGCAACGGTAGTTTCATAAATCACCCGACCCTGTTGTGATACCGTCACCGTGGCGTTGGTTTTAGCAATACCGTGAACTTCAGGGGCATAACCACGCAGGTTAGGCGGCAGCATACGTTCATCGCTCGCCAGGCCCACACCGGTAAAACGGAATGAATCGAAGATATCGGAATAAAAATAGTTTTCACCCAGCGTCAGCGTGGCATTTAAACGCGGTAGCGCCCGGTAAGCATACCAGCGGCTCCAGTCGAAATGACGTTGCGCCTGGCGTGTTGCAGAGGAGAACTCATAGCTGCCCTGATAATCTCCCCGTAGCCGCCAAGGCCCGATATTAGCCCCTGCGGTACCGCTAAGGCTGGCGTTTCGTGAGCTTCCCCCCTGGTGATTTTTGCTGGTTGCTGCGTTGAGGCTATAGTCCAGCAGTATCCCCGGAATGCCATTATCCCAGCGGGACGACGGTAACCAATTTGGGTCGCTGTATTCCAGAAAGGCCTGAGGAGCACTGACGTATAGCGTACCGCTGGCGATATCGCCCTTCAGCGTCAAACCCTGTAATGCAGAGAAGTCCGCACACTCTTTCTGGTGCCAAAAAATGACCTTGCTAGCGGCCTCTTCCGTCAGGCCCAGCCGGCTGACCAACGCGGCTGGGAAGCATAGCTTGGTGGTATTGGCAACGTTGGCGTCAGCATAAAAGGGGATGGTTTGCTCACGATCGGCAATGTTCTGTTCATTAAGATAAACAGCCATAATATAATTGCCAGGCATCACATAGCCTAGCTTTGAAAATCGTGACAAATCAACGTTATTTCGATCTTCTGCGTCTAACACATCGAGGTTGAATTCTATTGCTTGCGATAGTTTACTGAATCCCAGGAGTGAAATAAAAATCGCCACAGTAATCTTATTGATTCCATTCATAATTCTATCCAGAAATAAAAGTCCATTTTCAAAATACAAATAAGATTACTTTTAAGCAAAAATGAGGGTTATCGATAGCTAACCACGATATTCATAGTGGTGTAGTAGTTCCCCGATGTCACTTGCTTGCCATTAGCCACTAAAAAGATATTGTATTTTAATAGTATTTCACCTGAATCAATCGGAATGTCAGGCAAAGGAACCCCAGGCGTAATTTGATGCCCTTTTTCATCCTGCACCATGAGTGCCACCCCACGGTCCTGCAAAGGTTCAACATATCCATGGCTGCCAGGGCTAAAGGTCACTTCTATTGACTTATTCCCGTCACTACTATCGTCGGACAAAACGCAATTAATCAGTTTTATTTTAAATGGGTAGGCTTGACTGATCCCATTGCGCTCAAGCGTTTTGAGTGGGATAGTCCCCAATTCAACCGTTTGAAAAACATTATCCGGAGAGATTGCACAGGCAGATTCAAGGATCGCCCCTTTTAATTTAACCGTACCCTGTGCCCATACCGCCGTATTAAAGTAAAACAGAGCCATAAACAACAGAGTCTGGATGACCTTACACATGACAATCCATTGTTGATATCCGCCATTTAAGTCATATGAAAAACGAAGCATAGGGCATAAACCCTATGCTTCCCAATCTATTAAGGGTAAGTCAGCGTAAAGTTGGCAACGCTGGAGAATTCACCCGGCGTCACGGTACCATCGGCTTTATTACCTTGCAGATAAGCGGAGAAGTTCAGTTTGTTGTTACCTGCCAGCAAACCACGTGCCGCAGAAGGCACGCCCAGCGTAATTTGCGTACCGCTACCATCGGTCAAGGCAATACCAGCACCTTTGGCAGTACCCGTGATCCCCAGCAGCTTATCGTTCTCAGCGTCTTTAGAACCACCAAAGGTGATGACGACGTTTTGCTTGGTCGTAGTATCACATTTTTCCAAATCAATGGTGAAATTGCGTGGTGTAGAAGTTCCCGCTTTTGCCAATAATGAGTTTGACACCTGGCCAAGATCGACAGTTTGGTTAGAACTCTCAGGCGTAATTGAGCATGGCGCATCAATAATAGAACCGGTAAAGGTAATGTTACCGCTACCCTGATCGGTTGCTTTAACTGGATCAAGCACCGGATCTGCTGCCATTGCGCCAAACGCAGAAATACCAGAAGCCATCACCATCGCCATTACAATTTTATTCATTTTCATAACTATTTCCATTCAGTTAATTTCGACTTTAAACTTCACTTGATCAAGAAGCGGCTAATACGTACACCTTTCTCAATTCATGCACCACAACCGTAATAGTCATCTACAAAGCTGCGATGAGGAATATCTTAAGCCGCTAATGAGAAAATACTGCAATGAACTCTTCTTAAAAAATAAAAAGTAAGGGAGTGAAGTTAAAGTCACTTAAAAATCAATAACATATACTAGTTTAAAACGATATTAAATCGTTATTTAAGCGTATTTAAGACACATGAAATAAAAGGCCATGCTAGCGAAAGCTGCATGGCCTTAATGAGAGATGACAAGATGATGATAAAAAGGGTTACGTTTAGACTTACTTAATAGAACGGCATAAAAGTTGCGGGATAGGGTTAGTCGAAATCAGATAGCCATTTTCCCCATTGCGTTGAATACCGATATTCGTCCAGCCATTCGGCTCTCTGATGTAACTGTAAAGGAATTTTTTAGCCAAGGATTCGGGCAGAGTATCAAATGGCGCAACATTGAGCTTGTCGGTTCTTATGAGAAATGACTCATGATTGCTCACAGTATAACTTACCTCGGCATCCCGTTTAATGGTGTATTCATTGCCTTGGTCGCTTAGTGTTCCACTATAAGTGATCACGCCATGTCCATTTGAAAACAAGAAAAATATCCCAGCGTGTATAACAACCGTTTTTTTATCTGAGACATAGTCATATTGCACCTGTGAGTAGCAGCTGATGCCATCCCGGATTTGTTTTTTATGTATATAGTTAATTACAGCGACAACGACTGCCGTCACTGATATTATAGAAGTAATGATGCACCATTTTCTTTTCATGATTAGCTCTCAATAAAGTAGCGATATCTGGACCTACAGTTGCTTCCTTTATCTAAAGCATCTCCATCACAAATAATAAAAGACTCACGCGGCAATCCAGTATAAAGTGAGATATAAACCCGCTCTTTATTGTCACAATGTAAATCAGCATTAATGGGGATACTACCGCCATTGCTTTTCACTTTATTTATAAAATAATTATCAGCGTACACATAGAGTTGACATTGATTATAGTCCCCCCAGTACGAGTAATGATAAAACCTGCTTTGTGTTTTGAGATATTTACCGTAAATAAAATCCGTCACTGCGGCAATGATAATAAAAAGTAAAATGGCAGAGGTAAATACCAAGCTTATCTTTTTAAGGTTATAATTAAATATAGCACTATGACTATTTACATCACCTAGCCCATCATCAGGGATAGGTGTAGGCAACGTGAGATTGGCCGTTTGAGCCTCGTTGTCTATCCTATTATCAACGCACTCTTCATACTCAGCAATATCTACCGTATCTGCCACCAACATCCCGCGCCTTGGGATGGTAACAATGATATCCTCCTCAAGACCTAACTGCCGAAAGGCCTTTCGTATCATGGCAATGTTTTGGTACAGCGTATTGGGGTTAATTGGAATGCCATATTTTTCCCACACTTCCTCAAACAATTCTTTCTGTGTGGTAATTTCAGGTTTATTTTTTAACAGAATTTGCAAACAGTTATTCGCTGGTGTGGTGAGGACAATTTCATCATGCTTGTTCCCGATATCTATCAGAGAGCCTGAAATTTTATCGTAGATAACATGATGATTTAAGATGATTTTACTGCTCATGCTCACTCTTCTATATGGGAATTCTTAAGATTTTACTTATACGCATATAGAATAAATTATGGCTATAGATTAATCAACAATTTACTCAGAAAATTCTCATGTCATTATCGCGAACTTTAAAGTGTCATTCTGAATATAACAAACCGCGCAGAGCGCGGTTAATGGTGGCGGATGAATCACGTCAAGACATAGCTATCCATCCGAATTTAATCTGGATGAAAATGGCGGCTATCCGCCGGAGCCTGCTCACGCGGTTCCAAGCCATAATCCCGCACCACCTCTGCCACCCGCAGCCGGTAATATTCCAACACCTCATGCCTGCCACGCGCCTGGGCTTGACGGTGTTGCTCCAGGTTGCGCCACTGCTGTACCGCCGCCTCGTCACGCCAGAACGACAGCGATAGCAACTTGTCCGGCTCGTTCAGGCTCTGAAAACGTTCAATAGAGATAAAGCCGTCAATTTCCGCCAGCAACGGTTTCAGCTCCGCCGCCAACTCAAGATAGGTTTCCCGCTGCCCAGCGGCAGCACGTAGTTCAAAAATCACCGCGATCATGATTGTTCTCCTCGGCAGTATAAAATTCAGGTACACACGCATTTTGCGAAACACGCCAGCGAAACTGGCTTAACAGTTCGGGCTTAAAGTTGAGTTTGGACAAATGATCGATCCCCGCCAAGGCGATCAACCGTACCCACCGTTCTCCTGGGCAGCGATGAGCACCATGACCAAAGGCAAAACTCTCTTGCGGCGTTTTCAACTGGACCAATACGCTCTGCCCCACCGCCAGCGGTTGGCCATCAAGCAACGTAGCCTGTCGCGCAAACCTGCGGGTAGTATGGATCGGCGGAGTTTGCTGCAACACCGCCAAGATCAACGCTTCTGCCGGTTGATGGCGCTGATTTGCCAGCAGCAGTGTCTGGCCGATTAATCCGGCGGTGCCCTCACAGGCCTGGAACCAAAGCCCGATGGCATTGGCTATCGCCAGCGAACGATCGCCAATGTGTTGGCACAGTAGTTCAAACAACGGTCCATCTGCCCGTTGCATCCGGATCTGCAACTTCCCGGCGGCTACCGCCCCCGCAGCCATCTGCTCTACGCTGCCGCCAGGAGCAATACAGCGCACAAAGTCCAACACCTCATCCACCAAGGTAGATCGATCCTGATGTGTCACGCCCAATAAGTCAGCCAGTACGCAAATCGGCAAAGCGTAGTTAAACCGGGTGAGTTGCTCTGCCGTTGTCAAACTAGCCGCTAACCGTTGAGCCACGTAAACCGTAGTTTGGCGGATCTCATCGTCAGTGATCGCGGCCAGAGCCGCCTCGATCGCCCCCTTTAATTCACGCTGCCCGGCACCATCATTCATACGTACCAGAGAGGCGAAAATCGATTGGGCGGGCGTCCCAATCAAAGCAGTGGGTACCGGCTCATCCGTGGGGCGAACACCGAGGTGAGGATGGGTTAAGGCTTCACGCACCGCTTGCCGCGATGCAACAGAAAAGGGGCAGGCCGTCATGGCAATTTCCTTCCGATAAGAATAGAGAGCAGCCATTGTCGGGTTAGACGAGCAGCAATACTTCGGTTATTCTCGAAGTATGAATGACAATACGCTTGAAGACCGCCTGGCCGCATTGACGGCCGCTATCGCCGATCGCACCCGAGCGCGCATGCTGTGCCTGCTGATGGATGGGCGCGCCTATACCGCAACGGAGCTGAGTGCGGCGGTGGACGTCGCTGCCTCCACCGCCAGCAGCCATCTGGCACGTTTGCAGGAGCAAAACCTGATCGGTTGTGTCAAACAGGGCCGCAATCGCTTTTACCGTCTGGCGGGCAAACCGGTGGCCGATATGCTGGAAAGCCTGATGGCGTTGGCCGGTGTAGAACGCCCGACGGTGAAAAGCAGCACTCCGGCCTCATTGCGTTATGCACGCACCTGCTATGACCACATGGCCGGTGAGATCGCGGTTCAAATTCATCATCAGTTGCTGGCGCGGGCCTGGCTAATCGGAGATAACGACTATCAGCTCAGTGAGTCCGGGCAGGCTGCCTTGACACAGTTGGGTGTCGACTGCTCTCCGGCCCCGACCCGGCGGCGTTTTGCCTGCGATTGTCTGGACTGGAGCGAACGCAAGGCTCATCTCGGTGGCGCTCTGGGCGCTGCCATGTTGGCCGCATTTGAAAAACGTGGATGGGTTCAGCGCCAGCTAGATAGCCGTGAGCTGCAACTGACCGCCGCCGGTAGAAAAGCGCTGAGCGCACATTTTGGCCTGGCGCTTTGAATGCCTGGCGCGCTAGCTTAGCTGCCATACTCAATGGGTTTACCTGTTGACGATCCCGTCATATCCGAGGAGTTATCATGTCCGATATTAACCAATCCCCGATCGCCAAACGTTGGCCCGCCAAGCATCCTGAACGTTTACAACTCTACTCACTGCCGACCCCTAATGGGGTGAAGGTCTCCATCATGCTCGAAGAGATCGGCCTGCCCTATGAGGCGCATCTGATCGACATCGGCAAAAATGAAACCTGGACGCCGGAGTTCCTGTCGCTCAACCCTAACGGTAAAATCCCGGCGATCCTCGATCCTGCGGGCCCAGATGGTAAGCCGCTAGCGCTGTTCGAGTCTGGGGCAATCCTGCTGTATCTGGCAGAGAAATGCGGTAAGTTTCTACCCAAGGATCCCGCCCAGCGTTATGAAACCATCCAGTGGGTGTTTTTCCAGATGGCATCCGTTGGGCCGATGTTTGGCCAGCTAGGCTTCTTCCACAAATTCGCCGGGCGCGAATATGAAGACAAACGGCCATTTGAACGCTACCAGAAGGAGTCCAAGCGGCTGCTGGGTGTGCTGGAAGAGCGGTTGCAAGGGCGTGATTGGATCATGGGTGCGGAATACACCATTGCCGATATCTCCCTGCTTGGCTGGGTACGCAACCTGATTGGTTTTTATGAAGCGCGCGACGTGGTGGAGTTCGACAACTTCCCGCTGGTGGGCCAATGGCTGGAACGTGGACTGGCAAGGCCAGCCGTACAGCGCGGTATCAATATTCCTGCCCGCCAAGCCTGATAAGCTATTGGGATAGCCAGGAAAGGCTATCCCTTTTCCCACCTGACGCGTCATAAAAATGTCACTTTCCTGCTCTACTCTCCCGTGTAACAAAATAATGCCAACCCTATTTTTGTATTACGACAAGGAGCCCTACCCATGCAGCAGTCCGTTTCCCTGATCGCCGGTGCCGTATTATCCGCTCTGTTATGTTCCGCCGCCCTCGCTGATAATAATCAACCCACCAACCGCGCGGCTCGTGGCGATATTACCGAACCCGGCGGTGCACGCCGTTTGGCAGGCGATCAAACCGCTGCACTGCAAGCGTCGCTGTCGAATAAAACCGCTAAAAACGTGATCCTGCTGATCGGCGACGGCATGGGCGATTCGGAAATCACTGGCGCACGTAACTATGCCGAAGGCGCAGGCGGTTACTTCAAAGGGATCGATGCCCTGCCGCTGACCGGCCAATACACCCACTACTCGCTGGATAAGAAAAGCCATAAGCCGGACTATGTCACCGACTCTGCAGCCTCGGCCACCGCTTGGGCTACCGGCGTCAAGACCTATAACGGCGCGTTGGGCGTGGATGTGAATGGCAAAGATCAACCGACGATTCTGGAACTGGCCAAGGCCGCAGGTAAAGCCACCGGTAACGTATCAACGGCGGAACTGCAAGATGCCACACCGGCGGCACTGGTTTCGCACGTAACCTCGCGCAAGTGCTACGGCCCAGAGGAGACCAGTGAGCAATGTGCCAGCAACGCGTTAGAAAACGGCGGGCACGGATCGATCACCGAGCAGTTGATTAAAACCCGCGCCGACGTCACGCTGGGCGGCGGGGCAAAATCCTTCGCTCAGTTGGCGAAAAGCGGCGAATGGCAGGGGAAAACGCTGAAAGCCCAGGCCGCCGCATTAGGCTACCAATGGGTGGAGGATGCCGAAAGTCTGAACGCGATTAACCTCGCCAATCAGCAAAAACCGCTACTGGGCCTGTTTGCGCCAGGCAATATGCCAGTACGCTGGAAGGGACCGAAAGCGTCCTACCACGGTAATCTCGATCAGCCTGCGGTGACCTGTGAGAATAATCCAGAGCGCGGCGCCAATGTGCCAACGCTGGCGGCGATGACAGAGAAAGCCATCGAGCTGCTGAAGAACAACCCGAACGGTTTCTTCCTGCAGGTGGAAGGGGCGTCCATCGACAAACAGGATCATGATGCCAACCCATGCGGCCAGTTTGGCGAAACGGTCGATCTGGATGAGGCAGTGCAAAAAGCGTTGGAGTTCGCCCGCGCCGATGGTAATACCCTGGTGATCGTCACTGCCGACCACGCCCACTCCAGCCAGATTATTGCCGCCAAGGCCAAAGCACCGGGGCTGACCCAATCATTAACCACCAAAGACGGCGCGGTGATGACCATCAGCTATGGCAACTCGGAAGAAGGCTCCCAGGGCCATACCGGTACTCAGTTGCGCGTTGCAGCTTATGGCCCACATGCTGCCAACATCGTGGGGCTGACCGATCAGACCGATCTGTTCTTCACCATGCGCGACGCCATGAACATCAAGTGATCCACACGGGCACAGCATGCTGTGCCCCTACCAATCTCCCCATCCCCCCGCCCAATTCACTATACCCCTAGCCCTTGCGGAGCATTTTTCGCCACGTCAATTATCCAAGTTTACCCTTGCGTAACCGCCAAGGTGCGCCTATTATCAAAGAATAAACTTGGATTATTAAGTCCCATTTGACTGTGACCCGAATGTCGTCGCTGCAGGAGAATTAAACCAATGGATCGCGCCAATATCATTCACGACTTGCTGAACTGGATCGAAAACCACCTGGATCAACCGCTGCTGCTGGATAACGTGGCAGCAAAATCTGGCTACTCCAAATGGCATCTGCAACGTATGTTCCGCAGTACCACTGGCCATGCGCTCGGCAGCTATATCCGCGAGCGCCGTTTGTCCAAGGCCGCACAGGCACTACGCGCCACGCCGCGTCCCATTCTGGATATCGCCCTGCAGTTCCATTTTGATTCCCAGCCTTCATTTTCCCGGGCCTTTAAAAAGCAGTTTGGTGAAACGCCGGCGGTCTATCGCCGCACGCCGCAGCAAGATGAAGTGGCGCTCTCCTCAGAGCACAGCTATCGGCACAGCACACCGAGCCTGCATTCACTGTACAAGCGCCAATGCGTAGACGAAGGCTGCACCAACTGGGTCGGCCAGCGTTAAAAGCAAAAAGGCCAACGGGATATAAACCCATTGGCCTTTTTGTTTGGTAAATGGACGCTGTATACAGCGCCCGTATTGAACTGGCGGACGTTTTATCAGTTATATTCGAGGGTAAAGGTGGCAATCGACTTGATGGTGCCGCCCTTCATTTTCGCTGCAGTCTGATAGTAACGCGCCTTGAGCGGCAAGGTGATGGTATTGGTCTGGTTGGCAATGGTATGCCCGGCATACACCGCCGTGCCGCTAGTGATTGGCGTTGAGTTATTGCCGGTCAGCAGTTGGACACCGACGCCGCTGGCAGCATTGCTATCCTGTACCGGCTGGAGCACGCCCGGTGCATTCGAGGCATCGCGGGTATAGTCAAAACGTACGTTCACCAGCCCTTCCCCTGTGCCGCCAGGTAACAGTTCCGTCCCCGTCCCCCCCACACAGTTGATGTTAATCGAAAAGTCCTGCTCTGCAGCGGTACTGCCCACGCCTTTAAACGCCGCAGTAGCCACCGTACTCAGGTTGATCACCTTGTTTTTGGAACCGGCGTCCACCGAACAGGACGAGGTGACAATGGTGATACTGTTCGCCAACACGTGGGAGATCAGGATCGGTCTTGAAGGACCCGTCCCATCCGCATAGTAAGAAGAATACTGCCCGGGGGCTAACGAGCCGGTACCGGTATTCTGGGCAATTTTGATCACCTCAACCACAAAATACCCCTCAGCCAGATACACCCTGCCGTTACGATAGATCTCGTGCGGATAATAGGCACCTTCCTGCGTACCGATCTGGCGATAGAGCCGCAGCCCCACGCCCGGCACGTTGGTGGTCCAGATTTTGTCGCTGATGGAACTCGGACCGCCTTGTAAAATGCGACCGTACAACGTGCTATTACCGCTGCAAGAAATATTGTCATCCCGGCGGATATCGAACTTGCCGGTGGCCAAGATATCGCCCACCTTGGTATTCGGCGTAATCAATACTCTGCCGACGTTCATAATGATGTCCTGCGGCCTGGTCGTGTTAACCCGACATTGAGCATATGCCTGTTGCCCGGCCATCATCAGTAACAAAAACAACATGGCTTGTTTAGGGTGCTGGCGCATGGCGGTGAATTTATGGATAACGTTGATCATTTGCAGCTCGCCTCGATAATTTCGTAATCAGTGCTGTTTTGTGTTTTGGCCTGGTAGTTCACGGCACACTGTTGTGTCGGCTGAGTACCCCATTTCACCAATAGCAGCCCCTGTAACGCTTCGGTACGCAGATAGATGCGGCTGCCCTGGCCGACGATGCCGATCACCTGGTTACGGGTATCCAATACTTCGGCACCAAAAGGTAATGCCGTGTTGTTCGGGCCCAGCGCATGGATAATCAGCGCCTGACCTTTGATGGTCTTGAACTCCAGCTTGGCAATCGCACCGGCATAAGGCGCTACCTGCTGGCTGCTGCTTTCAAGCTCAACATCGCGTGACATGCCGTTAGGATCCAGCGTGACGTTGGTCATGCGGTATGGGGCAACATAAGGCACCACTGCATAGCCGTTATCATCGATTCGCACCCCAGGAGAGTTGGTGACGATCGCCCCTGCGGCATCCGGCGCTTCAACCAATACCATGGTCTGGCCACGCTGAGGCGTCATGGTCACGCCACCGCTATGAGCCACAATGCTGCCGGAAGCCCCAATGGACGACTGACGGAAATCGCGGCCATAGCTGTAAGAACCGTTCATGGTGGCGAAGCGACTGCGATATTCCCCATTCACACTGGTGTTGGTCCCACCGCTTTGGTCGTTAGCCAAAGTAGCGCTGTAGCTGATGTTGTTATCCTCCCCGGTGGAGCCGTTAATCCCGATGCGGCTGCTGTCGTAGCCTTGGTCGTTGTAGGCCAGTGCGCTGTTCAGGCTGATGTTTTGCGAGCCAATGTTGAACGGGATCGAGAAGTTCAGGAAGTAACGGGTTTCATCGTGGTTATAAGTATCGGTGGTACGCATGGCGGACAAACCGTAAGTAACTCGGCCGATGAAGTTGTTGTAACCCACCTGATACTGTTTGGAGGTACCGCCACGATTCCAGTAATCGCGCACCGAACCGGTGATATACAGCGATCCCAGATTGGCACCCAGCCCCTGGTTCAGCGTGAGCTGATATTCACTGCGCTGGCGGTTAACCGCATCGGCACTTAAGCCCCGGCTCTCGTTATCACGGGCATACACCGCATCACGCAATGACAGATAGCCGGAAGTCGAGTAGCGATAGGCCGCAATGGTGAAGTTGGTATTGGTTTCCGACATCAGTTTGCTATAGCTGATCTTGTAGCTCTGGCCGGACATATCACCCTGCTTCAGGCGGGTGTTGGCCTGAGTCACGTCGACGGCAAAAGCCCCCAACGGTGTTGCAACTGCACTCCCCAGCAGCACCGCGCTGTAACCGTCACTCACGGTCGCCCCGGTGTAACCGGTCATAATATTGGTAAACCCGCGCTGATAAGTCGCCTGAAACATCTCGGGCAAGGTATGTAAATTATCATCGCGAACTTGGCCCGCAGTTAACGCATAGCGCTGGATCCCCGGGCGCAACATCTGTGCCACCGAAGCATAGGGAACACTGAACTGGCGCACGGAACCGTCGGCCTCATTGACCGTGACGTCCAGATCGCCGCCGTAGCCGGTAGGGAACAGATCGTTAATCACGAACTCGCCCGGCGCTACGGTGGTTTGATAGATCAACTGGTTGTTCTGGCGAACTTCCACCAAGGCGTTGCTTTGTGCCACACCGCGCACCACGGGTGCATAGCCGTTAAGGGAGTCCGGCAGCATGCGATCGTCGGTGCTCAGTTGCGCACCGCGAAAACCGATCGAATCAAAGAAATCCCCGCTGGTAAAGGCATCCCCCAAGGTCAACATGCCGCGCACAGCAGGAATGGCACGCTGTGCATAGGTGGCCGTGTTCTGCCAATGGGTGCTTTCCTGACTACGCCAGTTCACGTTAGAGTCATGGCGCAGCTGCCAACCGGCAATGTTCACCCCGGCGTTCATCGTCAGATAAGCGTTAGTCGAGTCCGAGTTGCCACCGGAATTGGAGCTGTGCGAATTAAAGGCGTTGAAGTTATAGGACAGAAAACCAGCGGTGATGCCGCGATCCCAGAATTTCGGATCAACATAACCACGTGCGGTACGGCGCAGCGCGACCTGGGGAACGCTGACATCCATACGCAAGGTGCTGGTATTGAGGCGGTAAGACGCTTCCGGCACCCATTCCCCCAGCGGCTTGCAGCTGCTGGTCGTCACCGCCGGATCGCTACCCATTGCCGCAGTATCGACGCCAAACTCTTCCAGAGACAGCAGGCTAAAGCAGGTATCGGCACTGTCTTTACCCGGCACGCTCTTGAATTCGATGTTCTTTTTGCCCTTCCATTCCCCGTTGACGTAAACATCCAGAGAATATTTCCCCGCCAATACCGGGTTGCCATCACGAAAGCGCGAAAGATCCACGCCCTGCGCCTGGCCAACCAGGAAATTGCTGTTGAAAGTGGCTTCGACCGGTGCAGCGGCCTGGTTGGCATCGTTTTGAGCCGCTGCCAGCGAAAATGCCGGGGTGGTCAGGCAAAGGGCACTACCGGTCAACAGCAGGATGGATCTGTAATTGAAAAGTGCCGACTTTACGGCGGCAGAGATAGGTAACTCGTTCATATCCATGCATTCCTTTACCAAATTAAGCGTCCCCGCCGGCTGACTTCACCTCGCGGCATGGGGCTTTCCAGGAGTTACTTTTGCTGATTTTTGCTGCGTTGAACCCGGCCACCAAAGTCATTGATGGTGGTGTACTCAATATCAGCGATCCGCGAACTGTCACCGGTAAAGGCCAGCGTTTTTTCCTGGCCAGGGGCCAGCATGTCGCCATGCGGTGCCAACGTGACTTTCTTGCGATTGGCAACGGCATTGATTTCGGTGAAGGAGACATAAAACGGCGTGGGATTTTTCACTTTCACCCCGCCCGCCACGAAGCTCCACTGCAGTTTTTCTGGCGCGTCATTGGCTACGCCGCTCAGGCCTTGCGGGCGATAGAACAACTTCACACGGGTTCTGAAGGCCACCTGCAGGAAGTTTTCTGGCGTGGTGTCGGCAGCTGCTCCGGTTGGTGCAGGGGGAATTTCCAGCACGTTCAACCAGAACAGAGATTCTTTGTCTTGCGTCAACGCCGTAGTGGTCAGCGAAACGCGCAGCGCCTGGCCGCCGTTGGGCTCAATACGGCTGATCGGAGGCGAAATAATAAAAGGAGCCTTGCTGTTTTCTGGCGTCGTTTCGGCGTTGCCCTCATCGATCCAGGCCTGGACCAGCGCCGGGGCGGTCCCATTGTTGGATAGTTGGACGGTCACTTCCCGCTGTTTGGCCGGATAAATAACGCGTGTGCCGTTCACAATAACGCTGGCAAAAGCGCTGCTGCTGAAAAGCACGGCCATCAGCAATACGCTGTATTTCTTAAACGATGTTTTCATTTTGATATCACTACTATAGAAATACAGCGGGGGAAAAGTTTCCACCCGCCAGAATAAATACCCGATGATTTTCACTCCCTGAAATTAGAGGCTATCAGGGCGAAAAAAATCGCCCCGAAAGGTCACAGGGAGGAAACAACATTTAACTAGAAAAGGGACGGGTAATAACTTATTGGTAGATGATGGTGTATTGTACGTTTGAGGTCACATCACCAGCGCCCGCCGCTGCGGTTGCAAAATATTCCGCATAGTAGTTCAGGTCAGCTGAATCACCTTCATTGGCAACGGTAACCCACTGGGAGTTGGCCTGTGCGCCGTTGTTGGTAGCAGCCAGAATTGGCAGGAACTGGTTGTTGCTACCCAGCAGCTGGATTTGCACGTTGGTCGCGGCGTTGGTTTTGGTTTGGTTATTCAAACGACCCGTTTTGAAATCAACGGTTGAACCTGGTTCGAAATAGGTTGCTACCTGGCCTTTAGAGCATTTGGTCAGGTTGATTGCGAATGGAGTACGGCCCGCAGTAGCGCTAACTGCATTCAGGGTAGAAGAAGATACGGTTGGCAGAGTAACGGTAAAATCTTTACCACCCGGGGTGCTGATAGTACAAGTCTGGTCGGTCACTTTACCGTTAAAAGTAATAGTACCATCGGCAGCCTGTGCTGAAAGAGAAGGAATGGCGGTGGCGCATACAGTCAGTGCTAATACAGCGGACAGCTTAGAGATTTTCATATTTTCGACTCTCGGTGAATTAATACATCCGTTAAGTACATTCAACGATGCTACTCCCTGTCAGGAATGAAGCCCGATGAATCCATTGCCCGGCGAAATATAGTCCAAGAACATTCTCATTGATAAATCGTTTAAAACATTCATAACGCCCCTCATGATAGGAAAAAACTATCAACAAATACCTATCGATCGATGTTGACGATTTATCCAGTTCGTAATAATCTTAATTCGTCAAGTTTAGCGGTCAAAAAATTCGATAAAACGCCTAAAAACCAGAATATAACTCTGTTAATGCGCTTTCAGCCATCTTGAGCGCAAGCGTGTTCCCTCTGAAATTTCAATCTTTTAGAGGAATTTACCACCAGGTAAGATGATTCTTTCTTTAATAAGATTATTACCAATAAACAGCCATTTATTTCTTTGTTTATTGTTTAAAATCATACAGATAAATTTCAATCAAAGGATTGAGAAATGCGCAGCGCTTTTAACGATAAAAATAACGGCATTAATTATGTTTTCCAGCCTATGTTTGCCAAATCTGGGCAACTGCTGGCCGTTGAATGTTTATCGCGCTTCTCTTTCGATAGCGAATTTGCGCATTTCTCTCCAGAACAATTTTTCCAACAGGCCGACAGGGAAACCCGCGTCGAGATCCTGCATCAACAAATTGAATTGATAGAAAAATACCGTGACTGGTTTCAACAACACCAAATCATTGCCACCATCAATGTCGACGACCATTCGCTGCAGGCGCTGGCAAACGGTGCGTTGGCCGATAAAATCCGCGCGATGAATTGCCTGCATTTCGAAATCAACGAAAACGCCAGCAGGCTGGTAAAAAACCGCGTCCATAACGATCCCTCTTTGAATAATTATTCATTTTGGCTCGATGACTTTGGTTCTGGCTATGCCGGGTTTTCCGCCTTGTATAACAGCCGTTTCCACTTCGTTAAACTCGATCGACAACTGCTGTGGGACTTTATGAAAAAGCCCGGCGGTGAGGGGTTGATGCGCGCATTGTTACGTTTTTTTCACCTGAATCATTACCGGGTGATTATCGAAGGAGTTGAAACGCACGAACAAAAAAAATGGCTGGACGAAATGCCTTATTATGCACTGCAGGGGAAGTTGTGGCAGGAATCCAGCATCAACGATTTAAATCAGCTGCTTGCTGCTGAATACTTTTAACTCATTATGGGTATCCCCAATATGTCTAAAAACAATGTCCTGGTGATTAGTGAGTGTAAGTACAGCTATGTCGGGCTTTCAATGCTGTTGAAAAAGCATTATGGCAAGTACGATATCAAGCTGTTTTCGGACTTTATGCACGGTGGTGCGAAGGCGGAGAAAATTATCAAGCATGATATTGCGTTGATTTTCACCTCGCAAAATCTGGAACAAAGCGTCAACGTGATCGAAAGCCTGGTGTCTGTGCATCAGCAACACATGAGCTCAACGCGTATTCTGGTGTTTTATGATGATGAGCGGGTTGCCAAACTGTTGACGATCCTGGGGATCTCGGTGGAACTGGTATCGGCGCGCATGCCGCTTTATTTACTAGAAGAAAAAGTGGAAAACCTGCTGGCGAGCGAAGAGTCGGGGCAATTGAAGGTGCAGAAAACCCGCGAGCTCAGCCCGGCAGAAAGCGATGTGATCTTCAACCTGTTGCGCGGCGATAGTCTGCTGAACATTGCAGCCAAGCGCGGAACCCATCCGAAAACCATTTTTTCACAGAAATACAGTGCATTAAAGAAGTTGCGTCTGCGAAATATGAGCACCATTTTCGTCGCTGGCAATTGAGCAACAGGGGCGGACTCAGCAATTGAGCGCGCCCCTTGCCGTACCAGAGACAGGATAACTGGCGGTCATCGGTACCTTTACTGGCTCATAGCGTCTTTCTTCATGCCCTCTTTAGCCATGGAGTCCTTTTTCATCCCGTCTTTGGCCATATGATCCTTCTTCATGCCATCTTTGGCCATGGAGTCCTTCTTCACGCAGTCTTTATCCATACACTCTTTTTTCATGCCCTGTTTAGCCATCCCATCGTGCGACATCTGGCTCATACCGTCCTTTTTCATTGCGTCCTTGCCCATGCTGTCGGCCGCATTGGCTCCGGTGATACCCAGCATCAGTGCGCTACACATCATCATGGCAAATAACTTTTTCATGGTATTTCCTTTTCTTGGTTAACCGGCACGCGTCGTGCCATGAAACTGCATCGGCGGCAATCAACTACCGCCAAACCAGTTGTAGCCTTGGTCTTCCCAGTAGCCGCCGGGAAAGTGGTTGGTGACTTCGATCACTTGAATATGTTTGGGATTCTTGTAACCCAGCTTGGTGGGCATCCGCAGTTTCATCGGATAGCCGTATTTACGCGGCAAAATCTGCCCGTCGTAGGTCAGCGCCATCAGCGTTTGCGGATGCAACGCCGTGGCCATATCGATGCTGGTGTAGTAGTCGTCGGCACACTTAAAGCCGATGTAGCGGGCGTTAAGATCTGCGCCAATCGCTTTCAGGAAGGTGGCAAACGGCACCCCCCCCCATTTGCCGATGGCGCTCCAGCCTTCCACACAGATGTGCCTGGTGATCTGGCTGATTTGCGTCATCTGATGCAACTGTGCCAACGTCCAGGGCTGCTTGTGCAGCACCAACCCCGCCACTTCCAGCCGATAATCGTCGCCATTGATATCCGGCGCCTGATCCTCGCTATAGAAAGCATTAAACGGGAATGGCCGAGTGATCATCGATTCGGCATACTCTGGTGCCAGATGGTTGGCATTGAACAGCCAGCCCTGAACCCGATCGTTAAAGCGTGAGATGCGGCTCAAGGCCTGATCTACCTGAGCGTTATCGCTGAGATCGCAGCCGGTCAGCATCGCTACGCCCCCCAGGGTCAAGCCATTGCGCAGAAAACGGCGGCGTGACGACGATGCCAACTGGCGCGCTAACAGGCGTTGTGCCTCTTTAACGATATCCTGGCCTTCGCTGAGGCTGAGAGGGGGTTTTTCCATTTTCATCGGTGTCTCCTTAGCGTCCACGCAACATGGCCAGCAACGTACGTGGCACCAGGGCCACCATCACCAGATGGATCACCACGAAGCCAACCAGCGCCGTCATGGCAAAAAAGTGGACATAGCGGGCCGCGTCGTAGCCCCCAAGCAGGGTGCGTAACAGGGGAAACTGCACCGACTTCCACAACACCAGCCCAGAAAGCACCATCAGGACGCTAACCACGATAACCACCAGATAGGCCACACGCTGCACCATGTTGTAGTGGCGCAGATCGGCATGTGACAACTTGCCGCACAGGGCGGCCCAAAGATCGGCCACAAACTGCCTGGGGCTGAGCGGCCAGAATTGGCGTTTAAAGCGGCCACTGAACAGGTTGATCAGCAGATAGCACAGGCCATTCATGCCAAACAGCCACATGCCGGCAAAATGCCATTGCAGTGCGCCCCCCAGCCAACCGCCTAGCGTCAGCTCGTTGATAAAACTAAAGTTAAACAACGGGGATGCGTTATAAATGCGCCAACCGCTGGTGACCATAATCAGCATGGCAAGTGCGTTCAGCCAGTGTGTCAGCCTTAGCCACAACGGGTGGATAAGGGTCTGTTTCGCCGTGATCATCGCTGCTCTCCTGCCCCGTATCGGTTCGATGTCGGCAGTATTCAACGGATTTGTTCCCCAAGACCTCACGCAAAGTTAAATAAAATGTGATCACTTCCAAGGTGGGGGTTGTGTAGACTTCAGGTAGGCCAGTTAACTGCGGTAGAGAAAATGGAAAAGGCAAAACGAATCTTGATCGTCGAAGACGACGGCCATATCGCCGAACTGTTGCAACTGCATCTGCGCGATGAAGGCTATGACATCAGCCACGCGGCCGATGGCAATCAGGGCATGGCAATGCTGGAACAAGGAGGTTGGGACGCGCTGATCCTCGATCTGATGCTGCCGGGCATCGATGGCCTGGAAATCTGCCGTCGCGCCCGCAATATGACGCGCTATACGCCAATCATTATCACCAGCGCCCGCTCTAGTGAAGTCCACCGGGTGCTGGGGTTGGAATTGGGTGCAGACGACTATTTGGCCAAACCCTTTTCCATGCTGGAGCTGGTCGCCCGCGTCAAAGCCCTGTTCCGCCGCCAAGAGGCGATGACCCGTAATCTCAGGATGGAGGCGGGAACGTTAAGCATGAACGGGCTGGTGATCGATCCCATCGCCCGCGAAGTTCTTCTAAACCAGCAAACGGTGGAACTGACACCACGCGAGTTCGACCTGCTGTATTTCTTCGCCCGCCACCCCGGCAAAGTGTTTTCCCGCCTCAGCCTGCTCAATCAGGTCTGGGGCTATGAACATGAAGGGTATGAACACACGGTGAATACCCATATTAACCGGCTACGGATCAAGATTGAGCGCAACCCGGCAGAACCCGAGCACATCCTCACCGTGTGGGGTAAGGGCTATAAATTCGCGGCTTCGCCGCAAGGGTAAATAATGAAAAATCTCACGCTGACACAACGCCTGACTCTGGTTTTCGCCCTGCTGCTGCTCATCTGCTGTTCGATCTCCGGATGGCTACAGGTTCGCAGCAGCACGCAATATAGCCAGGCGGTGATCCAACGGCTTTCCACCAATCTGGCGCAGCATATCGCCACCAGCAACCCACTGTTAAGTTCACAGGGCTGGAACGATCGGTCGGTGCATACTCTGTTCGATAAACTGATGGCGGTTAATCCGAGCGTTGAGGTTTATCTGCTGGATAAACAAGGCAATATCGTCGGTAACGCGGCACCTGCCGGGCACATGAAACGCCAAAAGGTCGATCTGTTACCGATACAGACATTGTTGAACGGGGCCGAAATGCCCCTCTATGGCGACGATCCGCGCAATCTTAATAACCAAAAAGTCTTCAGCGCCGCGCCGCTGCGGGTAAATGGCGAGATTGAAGGCTATTTGTACGTGGTGCTGCTGGGGGAAGATTATGATGCGCTGGCCAATAGCGCCCAGATCAATTCTGCCATTTATACCGCGCTGTGGTCGATGGGGCTGGTGGCGCTGTTCGGGCTGCTGGCTGGGGGCTTTGCCTTCCACTGGGTAACACGGCCGATCCGCCGTCTGACCCAGCAGGTTAGTGCTCTGGATAGCGACGGCATCGCAGCACTGCAAACCTATGCCAACACCCCTGCGGAGAGTCACAGCCGTGATGAAGTCAGCCAGTTGCAGCAGGCATTCCGCCGTATGGCACAGCGCATTACCGAACAGTGGCAAACCCTGTCACAACAGGACCAACAACGGCGCGAGTTTATCGCCAATATCTCTCACGATCTGCGTACTCCATTGACCTCGCTGCATGGTTATCTGGAAACGCTGTCGGTGAAATCCGCCAGTCTGACACCCACCGACCGTCAACGCTATCTGGAGATCGCCCTGGCACAGAGCCGTAAAGTCGGGCGACTGGCGCAAGAGTTGTTTGAGCTGGCAAGGCTAGAGTACGGCGTAGTGAAACCTCAGAAAGAACCTTTCTCCCTTAGTGAGTTGGTGCAGGACGTATTCCAGAAGTTCGAATTGGCCGCCGAGGCTCGCCAACAGCGCCTGCTTGCCGATATTCAGCCCGGGATCCCACAGGTGTTTGCCGATTTGAGCATGATGGAACGGGTGCTGACTAACCTGCTGGATAACGCGATCCGCCATACGCCCAGCGGTGGAGAGATTGAAGTGCGCCTGTGGCCGCAGGGTAATAAGGTGATGGTTCAGGTCAATGACAGCGGGCCTGGCATTCCCTTGGAACTGCGCCCAGATCTGTTTATCCGTCCGTCAATTCTCAACCATGCCCGTCGCCATGCAGGGGGGTTGGGGCTGATGATTGTCAAACGCATTCTGCAGTTACACGACAGCGACATTACGCTAGTGGATCAGCAGCATGCTGGCGCCTGCTTTCGTTTCTCCCTGTCGGTAATCTAGCTAAAGTGCCGGCAACCAGCCTCCAGAGAAGGGCTTATGGCGTGCCGGCACCCCGTATGATTTCCACCTGTTGCCCTCTTCGGCACAGCTATTTAGTTGAGCAACTCATAATAGGATAAGGCCCCTAATGTCGGCACTTTAACGATTTCATTGGCTGGTTCACCAAACTCCCTCTCTTGGCCTATCTCATCATTGACCACGTTGACCTGGTAAGGAATGAGATTGGGGATAATGGCATAGCCGCGACTGTCGGTAACCACATCAACCTGCTCGGGGATCGTCGCATTGGGATGCTTTTTGCTATAAACCAGTGCGTTAGTGTCACCTAACGTTGGCCCTAGGGTAATCCCCGCCTGGTGGGCAACCAATGAACCTGAGCTGTTCGCCGAGTAAAGCGCATAGTTTGTTCCAGACTGGTATCTGATAGCCGATTCACCCGCAGCATAGCGGTAATTGGCACTCGCCTGATAACTTGCCTTGCTCTGTTTGCCCTTGCGGCTAGTCACCCGGTAGTTAAGGTTGTTATCTAAATGTCTACCGCTAACGCCAAGCTCAGTTTGATAGTGATCATAGGGGTTATAGCTGTATCCCAGATTCAGGCTGGTGTTATCAACCCCCATTCTCTTTAAGGGTATCCTGAAGGTAATACCAAACAGCATTTCATTTTTTTGCGTAGGGTATTGATAGTAGGACAGGTCAAGGTCATAGGATAAGTTGACGGTGTTTTGCATAAACTTCAGCGAGTAGAACGTCCGCTTTCCTTGATCTTCTTTGTATTTTTCCTGGTTGATATTTAACGACAAGCTCTGTGAGGTACCGATCAATGCGCTTAGCGAAAAATCAAAACCATATTCTTTTTTATAATAATCACAGCAATAATAATCTGTTTTAGCATTATAGGCATAATTATTGAAATCATTAAAATGAGGCTGTAGATAATACTCGCCATTTAACCTGATGCTGGCATTCGCCTTGTTGAAATTAGCCACATAGTGTAAACGCAACTTCTCACCGTTTACCTTGCCCTGCTCTGCCGATGTTATACTGCTGTACTGATGATTAAAGGTAACATCACCGAATTGATTGAGTCGCTGACCAATACCTAGTGAGTGGCTATAGTAATTTTGCGATATCAACGCACCACCAAATAAAGAGCTTTGTGCAGTGAGGCCATATCCAGCGCCCCCCTGAAAGAAAATGGGGTTAGACTCTTCCATTCTCTCACTACTCATAAACTTGCCGAATGAGATATCATATTTCCACATATCCTTATCCAGGATATTGTCCAGCCGACTCCAGGGCACGTCATAATAAATGATACTACCGTCACTTTCTCTCACCATCATGGTAATAGAACCCGACTTGTCAAACAGTTTGATATTTCTCAGCACGAAATCCCCGGCTTGAACCATCGTACGGTAAACCGGTTGGCCGTTCTGCCGGATCTCCACTTCAGCATCACTAGTGGCCACACCGTATACCCAAGGCAACACCGGCCCCTGTGACGAAGGAAACATATTATCATCCGAGGACAATTTTATCCCGCGATAGGGGAAAGGATCCAGATAGAAAGTATTATTGTAGCCCTCACCAAAATGCAAGCGAGAGTTTATCTCGGGGATATCTCTTTCAGCATAGAGATCGGAAAACCTTATCCGTTGCTGTAGCATATCCTCATTATCATGAAACTGCCGTGATCTTAACCGCCAGTGTTGATAGTTGATGCCAGACTCTAACTCAACGACTAAGTTATCTTTTCTTTTCCTTCTGATATAACGCTCTCCATGATATTTTTTATAGTTAACATCATAGTTTATCAGGATAGCTGGAATACCCTCATCTCTATACTCGATAGCCAAGCGAGGATCGGCCTTGACCTCCGTCGACTCTAAGAATGTAAAAAAAAGAAAATTCACCTTATCAATTAAGGTAACGGTAATATTTAATGGATAAAGATCTTTAACTTTGATACAGCCGGTTTCTGGTACCTCACTCATGTTTGTTGGTGAGAGGATTTCCCATTCCATAAGCTTTTGTCTATCAAAACACGGGAAACCGTCATCCGCCATGTCCAATTCAATATGACCTATATCCCGATCCCCTTGGGAGATATAAAAATACTCCCCTGCATTGGCAAACCAGGCTGCCATTAATAAACCAGGGAAAACGAATAAACTTTTATTCATATTGTTCGGGTGGGAATAATAGAATTTATAAAAATGCACCGGCAGTCATGATTAAACATGCCGGTACATTATTATTTAATTAAAACAGTTTATTTACCTTCAACAGAAGGCAGAACCGCTTCCAATTTATCCAACTCACTCATCATAGCACGATAAACATAGAGTTTAGACTGAGCATGGCGCCCATCTAATTTGTTTGTTGCGCCAAGATCACGCAGCTTTTTGAGCAATTTCTGGGTATTTGGTTGGTTGGCATCGGCCTTGGGAATGGCGCTATATTCTGCAAAGAGATCCTGCCACTCTGCATCCCAAGCCTCTTGCTGGTTATACCCTGGCGTGATTGCAGTTCTGGTTTTAGCGGCAACTGAACTGCAGTACTTATGCGCGCCACCGAGTGTGCCATAAATAACCCAGAGAGGTGATTTAACCCTAGGATCATTGCCATATTGCTGGATATCACTGATGCACTTGGTAACTTCATTACGCATGCGTTGCTCTTGACTGCTAATACCAGCAAAAGCATTGGCTGAGAACACCAGAGCACCGAGCATTAAAAGCCCAGTTTTACTTTTATTCATCTATATAGATCCTTCTAAAATAATTAATTAAAAACATGAATACGCCGTTCTTAAAGGCAGAAGGACCTTAATTTATAGCATTTATTAAGACAATAAAATTCAGCTGAAATGTTTTACTTTCAGATCTTTCATAAGAAATTTTTTATTATAACCAGTAAATTCTCAAATTATCCTCGGAAATGATAATATTATCACGCTATTAATAATGCCAGGCCTGCTTGATTTACAATCAGCCGTAGCGCGAAACAACGACCTACTTCGCTCACAAGTGATAAATATATATCGTTATAAAAGCGCCAAAATTAAGAGCAAACCTAGAAAAAAGGCGGCCTGCACTGATTTGGCCAGACCGGTTGACAGAGGAATTGTTTGAACTAGCGGAGCTGGCGTACCCTCAGAAAGAAGCCTTCTCTCTTAGTGAGGTGGAGCAGGATGTATTCCAGAAATGACAGTTTCATCCCAATATCGGGTTCTGAACGCCAACAGCAGCATCATAAAGCCAACCTGATTGAGCCCCAGCTTGCGCATAATATTCAGCTTATGGGTACAAACGGTCTTATAGCTGCGCCCGATAAGCTGAGCGGCATGCTTCGCATTGGCTCCGCCAACCATCAACCCCAAGATACGCCATTCGCAACCTGATAATGGCAGCTGTCTCTGCGACAGCAACTGCCGCATCGCTGGGCTACGATAACTGGAAGTAGGATGGGCCGCCGAAATGGCTGCCAGCAAATAATTCACATTATCCTGCTTGGCGACTAATGAGAGGTGTTTTTGCGCGGCAAGCAGCGATAAAATATCGGGATTGATGATATCGGTAAAAACCACCAGGGACGCCTTTGGCCAAAGCTTACCGGCGGTCAACACGAATCGCACTACCTGATAAATGTCTTCGGTATGGTGGTAGAGCTCCATAATAACCGTTTGCTGTTCGTTATCATGGAGTGACAAGACAATCTCTTTCAGACTACATAGACGGCTGATTTTTTTATTTTTCGGGTCAATCAATGCTTGCAGGCCGATATTCACCAAAGGATGGGGATCAAAGATAATAAAATTCTCGTTATAAAAGGCATGCATAATTAATTACCCCATTGAAAATATTATATTTTTTAGTTTATAAAAACCACCTGAAACCAGCGTTTCCTGCCGAACGGTCAATAAAACCTTGCTATTTAAAGGCAACTTTTATCCACGTTAATAAACTTGTCGTTATAAATAATAAATTTCTGACCTTGTAGTTTGATACCCGGATGCGACAGCGTATCCCCTGGGCGTAAATATTCGGTGATCCCTTCTTCATCGGTGCTATCACAACCGGGTTTCAGCAGAAACTTAAAAAAGGTATTGCCGGTGTTTTTGAGCGTGCCGCGCTGCTTATCGAGTTGGTAGGAAAACCGGGTTTCACGTGGTCTGACAACCAGAATGGTATCCATCACCACGATCGGCTCAAGGTTGGCACCGGCTTTCCTGCTCTGCCCGCTGGTCAATAGGTTAGTCGGTACCTCGCGAAATGAGACCCGATAATAACGCTCTTTATTGTCCTTCGGCCCATGGTAATAAAACTTGTAATACTCCCCCTGCCCCGCCTGCAACGTCAGTTGTTTGGGGGCGAACAAAAGCTCACCCTCTGCCGGACGGGTTCGCACCTCTTGCTCCCCTGGCCGATCGATGGCACGAATGGAAACCTGATAAAACCGGGCGCTGGCGTTATTGTTCAATACCCGCTTGGCGACAAAGGACTGATCCTGATCCATCGCAAACGTCATGGTACCCACGTTGATCGCCCCGGCGGTAAAGGGCAGGAATAGTAGCCATAGCAGCAGAGTTTTCACATCATCCCCTTAATTGATATTGCGCCAGGTTGCCTCAACGTGAATTTCACCGGCGGCATGCACATCGCCATACCAGGCGTTACCTTCCACCGTTTTCAGCGAGATAGGATCGTTCATCGGGATCCTGAACTTGACCTTGGTCTTGTTCATCACCCCCACGTCACCGGAAATATCATTCCATGGGGTGCTGCTCCATAGGGCGTTGGTCATATCGTGCCACTGGCTGTCACAACCGGCATCAAACACCTGCTCCGTCCCGGTGCTGGTGGTGATACTGAGCTGGGCCGGGAATGGAACCTGCGTAGTATTGTCTGGAGAGGAGAAAATACAGTAGTTGATCCCCCGCAGTGACTGCGTTGGGCCAGTCGCCATCACCCTGACCTGATCGGCATTGGTCTTGGCGCTGGTGGTCACAATATAGCCAAACTCCAACGGTGGCTCTGAGGGGCCAACATACCCTTCCCGATGCGGGCTGTTATCGAAATCCTCGGAAATAATGCTGATACTGAAATCACGAGGCTTGATGATCAGTTGGTTAGAAGTCGAGAACTCATACCATCCCGATTCCGGCGAGGTGATGTTCTGGAAACGGAAGTTAATCAGATCGTGCGTGCCGCCGTCGGTGATCCCCAGCCTGACCATCTGTTTGAAGAAATTACTGGCAAAAAATACGTAAACGGCATTGCTGCTCTTCAACTCGTTAAACGTATAGTAGCTGCCGGTACCCGAGGTATTTTTCCAACTGTTGCCATTCAAACTGAATTGCAGATCGGCCGCATTAACCGCCGATGACAGTGCGGCATGGTTGATCGACGGAAAAATATGGATCGAGGTGTTACTGACGCTGCCATCCGTTTGCAGATCGTAGCTGACCATCTTACACATGATACCGCTGCGGGCACCGACGGTTTGGTTGCGGCAGTCCGCATTACCTTCACCGATGATCGGTATCCCATCACTGTTGACGAACACTTCCGATACCGCATTGGTATTGATAAAACGCAGGTGTGCCGCCTTGGCATGGGTGACGGTACGTCGATACCAGGTGCCACGGGCCTGATCCTGGCAGCGTTCGCCGTTGCTGGCATTGTAGACAACGTTGGTCTGACAACCGTTGATCTGCATGCTGAACGAACTACCCGTTCCCATCTGTTTCAGGTATTGATAAAAACTCGGCGACATCATGCCATGCATCCATTTGGCCCCACCTGAGGTGACGACTGCACCGTAAAACCCTTTCTCATCAGTGGCTTCAGGCAAGATCAGGCTGGTGTCCATATTGCAGCCGGCATACCAGTTAATACAACGCAGGCCAAGGAACGGATTTTTAATAGGCGCATTTTCCAGCCACATATCGAAGCGGTTGTTAGCCGTCAGCCCATAGTTATAGCCATTATCGACGTAGCCCAGGCTCTGCTGGTAAATGGTGCCGGAACCACCATATTTCAGGCCGGTCCATTTATTGGCACCGGTGATACGCGGATCAAGCCCCCCTGCCGGGGTCACAAAGAAGTTATCGTCCGCATTGTTCTCAACAAAGACAAACTTCATCGTTGCGGCATCTCCCAGATTGGTCGGGTTTACCGCCTGCGCCGGGGCGATGCTCAGCAGGCCGCCGATCAACAGCGCCAAACGTATGTTATTAGCCTTCATTGCTCATATCTCCTGGTTGGCCCACTTTGGCATAGGACTTCAAGCCGCGGCAAACCACGTCGCCGACCCAGACCGCACCCTGTGCCTTGCTCAGATCCAGCGCCACCTCACAGCTTTGATTGTGGCGGTAGGTAAAATCGATTACCGGGAATTTCTTATCCACATCCATCACGAACTCCCCTTTTTCATCCGTACGGGTACGCCCGATATGGTTGTTGATATTGGCGTTGGCCAGCAGCGTGCCGTCCTCGGCCTTGATACGGCCAAATACCGTGACCATCTGTTTGATTTGCGGTTCGATGACCGCCACGTTGCCCGGGTACAGCGTCAGGCTGTTCTTACGATTGGTGACGATATCGAAGCTTTCCGCCGAGTTTTTGTTGTTCATCAGCTCCACGACATACTGACCATAAGGGGACAGTGGCAGATAGTTCTTGTCGCCGGTCAGCTTTACGACGCGGCCATCCACGCGCGCGGTCAGCATGCCTTCATTTTCCAGGCCAGTATTGATAATGATCCCTGAGTTACCTTCATTGCGTCCACTTGCCGCGATATGACGCCCCTGCCAACCGACGCTACCGTTAGCGGTCAGGCTGGTATTCACGTAGCCGTCTGCGGAGCTGCTAACGTTGACGGTACCGGTAGAATACTTGGTGTCAAAACGGGCGTAGGCACCGCCGTTAAAGCTATTATCCCCGTTGGTGTCCCCTGAGATAGCACGCGACAGGTTTGCCCCTACGGTACGGATCGGCCCATTGGCGATCTCTTTACGCGCCGCAATATTGGCCGTGGTGTAGCCGTTCTGGTTAGAAACCCCGGCGCTGAACCAATTGCCCAGCGGCAATGAGAAATCTAGCGCAATGTACTTACCGGTATTGCCGCCGGAATGGCCATTATTGTATCGCTGTACCCCGGCACGTATGCCCAGCGTGCCGTAACGGCCGGTGAACAGATTCTGGTAGTAATCTACGTTGTAGTAATGGCTGCTATTTTTCTTGTCATCGTTATAACTGACGCTGAGCGTGCCGAGGTGAGGCACAATCGCCCCCAAGTTCAGCGATCCGCCGATCGCCCGGTTATGGGCATCGTTTTGGCGCAGTTTGTTGCCGATCACCGTTTTTTCTTCGTTGGCCCACAGCGTACTGAAACCGCCGGGCAGCGTAGCGCTCACGGTGTTGATCAGCGTCCAGGATCGGTCTGTGGCTACCATGCTCTGCGTGCTAACCTGCACCGCATCGATGATCGGTATGCTTAAGCGGCCTTCCGCCACCGAAGTGCTGTCCAGGGAATAGCCGGACAGCGCCCAGTTAAAGCGAGACAGGTTGCCAGAGGCTGAAGCCCCCAACAGGTAGCTATCTTTAGCCTCAGCGAAGCGATCGTTGTCGCCACGCCACTCATCCATACGCACCATGCCGCCCCAATACTGCCAGAACATCGGCGCACCCGCGGCGTGCAGCGGACTATAGAGTTTGTTAACCCGCTGCATACGGCGGTTGATCACCTGACCATTGACGATCACCTCAACCTGCACATCATAAATACCAAAAGGCAGCGTGCCGGTATCCACTTCGTGGTTACCCATAGAGAAATTCTGTACGCTGAGCAGGCGGCCATCACGTGACAGGTGAACTTCACCCGCCGAGGGGAAGAAGGCGACAATCGGCGTTAACGACTGGCTATTATCAAACACCGTCGAATTGGCCCGGCTGCCATAGGACATACCGTAGATTTTGCTCGAATTGATGGTGGTCACTGGCCCCAGCGATTGCAGGTTCCAACTGTCGAGCATGCCTGCGGCAAAGCGTCGGCCAGCGAAGTCACGCTCATACATCAGCTTATAGAGCGTCGAATCCTGGTTGCTGCTGCCAATCCCATAGACAGAACCGTTCACTTCCACATGATGCTCACGCAGAGAGGTGACGTTATTCAGAGATAAATAGCTGGAGGTAAAACCTTCACTGGCTTTGGTGCGGTTGTCGTAAACGCCCAGGTTATAGGCCAGCGTGCTGCTTATCTCATCAACACTCGACGCACCAATATCGCTGGCACGCTCACGCAATACCGTACCCAAGGCCGATTGCTTCACTACCAATTGCAGGTTCAACTGGCGGAAATCCAACGCCAGCCAGGCATCATCCGACAGCGTAATGCGTTGCTTATCATCAAAGTTGGCGTCATTGAGCGCATTGAGCTGCTTGGTGATCGCGGCGGTCAGCTGTGCGCCACCCTCGTTATCTTCCAGGGTAATTTCGCTAATTTTCAGATGATTGTCATCAAGCACCAGCAATGCGCGCCCAATGCGTTGGTCGTCTTTCAGGGTGCTGTTTTGCTCAAAATGCAGCAATAACGGGATGCTCATCCCCTCACGCAATGCCATGCTGAAAGTCTGGGGGATCAACACGCCATCAATTTGGGTTAGCCCGGCGGCAAGAGCCGACTGCCCAGGGATCATCACGGCCGGGATAACGCTCATCCCCACCGCTACTGATATCTTGAGTAATGCACTATCCAGTGCTAGTTTCACGTCTAACTCCTTGAACTATTATGCATTCCTTTACTGCAACATCCCGTGGCAGCCCAACTCGGTGTTATTTGACTTGAATAAATTGCTCTCCATACCAAAGCGCAACGTGGCTTTTCTTATCATTGATATCCACTTTTGACAGGCCACGATCTTTACCTGGCATGACAAAGTAGTTTTCCTTGCAGCTGCTGCCTTCTTTCTTATTCTTGCAGGGGCCGTAGGCCACCATTTTGAAGGTGGCGTTGCCGGTATTGGCGACTTTGTTATTGGCAAACTGATGATTAAAATTAACCTGGCGTGGCGTAACGACTAAAATGGTGCCAATACGCGCCGAGGTGGTGGCCACGCCATTACGTTTGGCGGTATTCTGCCCCGCATCCGTTAATGCCTGATCGAACCAGACAATCCGGTAATAGCGTTCTTGATTATCTTCTGGGCCCTTATAATAAAAACGGATCACGTCCCTGGCGTTGGCTGGCATCATCAGGCTGGCCGGTGACAACAGCATTTCGTCTTTCGTCGCCATCGGGATCACCACGCCGGATTCGGTCGGGTCGGAAATCCTTTCTATTTTTATATTCACCAGCCGGCCGCTATCCGTTGTATTTTTAATTTCTTTACTTAGCGTCGCGCTATTACTGGGCATAAAGGAACTGACCGCGCCAACATCCAGCGCCAAGGCGCTATGGCAAAGGGACAGCAACAGGGGAATAGAAAAATAGAAACGATTCATAGCGGTATTCCAAACTCTTTAGCTGACAAAAACAGGGGGTTTCCCCCCTGTTAAGACGCATTACTCTGGGGAAATGATTATGCGGTAGTCCAGGTAGCGTTGAACTCTACGCTCACGTCGCCACTCCAGATACCTTCAGGCAGGGTGCTGAAATCAGTCACAGCAGTTGCGCCATCAGCCGTTGCGCCGATGATGCTGAAGGTGAACTGATCTTGTGCACTGGTACGAACAGCTTTGTCGTAAGCGCCAGACAGTGCGCTCAGGTTGCCACCCATAATACCGGCATTAACGTCGATCATGGTGGTTTCAGCGGTTTTCTCTACTGCTGCGCCATTGTAGTTAACGCCCACTTCCAGGGTAGAACCAGAGGTGTCGAGCTGAGTCAGAGTATTGGCCACCAGCTTGGAGGTCAGTTTAAAATCGGTGGCGGTTCCTTCGCCCTCGATAGTCACGTCGAACAGACCTTTCTGGCTGTTGAAGCCTTTGATGCCTTCAGCATATTGGAAAGACAGGCTGCCGATTGGCGTCACAACCAACTTGCTGGTGGTATCTTTCTTGGCAGTGGCTGACCAGGTAGCCAAGGCTTGTGCGGTAACGTCTGCTGCCTGAGCGGTGCCCACTACTGCGAATGCTGAAACGATTGCCAGAGCAAGTGTGATCTTTTTCATGGTAAAACTCCCTAAGTTATAGATTTCTATTGTCCGTTAAATGTGCCGATCTTTGTCATCTCCACTCACTCCGGTATTGCCAGTTGCTAGCGGGATAACGCCAAGTGTTGATAAGCAACGTGAGTATGCCTCTCGTCCCACTTGGCGAGAAAAATCTTAACCCAAATGAATCTTAATATAATCATTAACTGTTAAATGTGAAATATTTAGATTTAAATCCTGTGATTAATCTTTTTAACACCAGGTTAAGGATAAAAACACCGCGCGCGTAAAGTGAGTAGCAGAATAATCCTAGATTAATTCGATCAACCATTAACCCGTTTATGACCACCGTTATTCAGTATCCTTTCAAGTGAAAAAATCAGCCTGTACATTTAAAGCTTGTCGGTTAAGGTAACCCATTTCCCCTCACCCCAACCCTCTCCCAAAGGGCGAGGGAGCTGGTACGGTGCCGTGTTCAGGTACGGAGGTGAGCTGCGACAGGGTTGATGCAAAGGCGGAGTGCCGTAATAAAATTGTGCACGTTCTGTCTCCTCTCCTTTTTGGGCGAGGGGGCTGATACAGTGCCGTGTTCAGGTGCGGAGGTGAGCTGCGACAGGGTTGATGCAAAGGTGGAGTGCCGTAATAAAATTGTGCACGTTCGGTCCCTTCTCCTTTTGGACTAGGGAGCCGTTACGCTGCCATGTTCTGGTGCAGAGATGATCTGCAAAAGAGTTGATGCAGAGGTGATCGGCAAAAAGGTTGAGTGCCGTAATTACATCGTGGCACGTTCCGTCTCCTCTCCTTTTGGGAGAGGGCTAGCGTGAGGAGCATTACTGTTTCAGGGTAGTCAGCCAGCGGAATAATAAGGGGGATAAATCACTGCAGCGATCGTACTTGAGGGAAAATAACGTTAGTAAAGTGGTTAAATCTCAGGCCATGATGTTCTGGCTGTCGGTCGGTCGTTTATCCCGCCAGCCAATCATCATTATTCATTTAAAGGGAGGATTCGCTTTCCAGACCAGAACAAAGTTCAATCTTATGTTCTCGCAAAATCTTGCAGCGGAGAAAAAATAGCCGTGAGATGCCAGAAATGTACGACTTCACCTGATTGCCACGCATCAGTAACAGGTATTCATCCGGTTGGCATTGGATTTTTTGCCTTGCCACCTGCACCAACACATCATCGCTGAATGCCGGATCTGCCCGAACCGTGGAGTTCGACATAAATACCGCACAGTTACCCGATTTGCCCAGATAGCTCTCTTGCCGGATGCTTGGATTGAAAATATAGAACGCGATGCCGGCCAACACCACACACACAAAGCCCACTATCCCCCAACCATAGCGCAAGGAAGCACGTGAAAACACCTTGCCTACCACCACGGGTATGGTTTTAGCGGCTGATACCGGCGGTTCGGCATCAAGGATCGGCGTATCCTTTTCATCCTCACAAGACACAATCTGGATTTCGCTGTGCAGCATAAAACCCACCTTGGGAACCGTGACGATCACTTCCTCATCAATTCCCAGCGCCTTGATCACTCTACGTAACTTGCTCACGCACTGGTTAAGATTATTGTTACTGGAAATCATCCCATAATCATCCCACACCTTTTTGAAGATCACTTCACGGCTCACGGCATCGCCCTGGTGGACAATCAGTAACTGTAGCAAGCGCTTGGATGGGTTGGAGATGGTGACAGTATCGTCAAACAGATCGCTCAAACTCAGCGTTCCGCTATCGACATCGAAGATAATACGGTCATTAAGTTTATATTTCATTATATTCACGACTTTCACTATAAAAACAGACAGCCCAGGCATTAATCGTTAATAAAATCATTTAATTGAAATTAAAAAAAAAGCCTGCGTGAACGTTTTTATCGCTAGTAAATAGACCGCGGGTAATTGTCATTGACTGTGGCATTTTTCCTTCTCCCTGGAATAAGAATTTTCTCATGACCAAAACAAAGATTATCGAAACACGCTGATTATTGATATATTGATTCGTTAAATTCCATAAGGTTAGATTTTTATGTTGCTAAAAATATATTTTTAGCGAAAAACTTCACAAAAACACCTTTCAGAGCCTGTTTTAATGTAAAAATATCGCAGATTTAACCATCACTAAGATCTTTCAGGGCTGGGAAAGTCGGTGTTTTCGGCTAGCGTTGATAACCTTTATCGTTTAAATCAATGGTTTTAACCTGCCACACTGCCAGATAACTGCCTTAGCATGACACTGGCTTTACATAGCGATATAACCTGGTGTTACCCATACTCATTAGGATGTAGACCAGCACCACATTAAGGTGGATCCTTAAAAATAACTTATTAACTTTTTATGGGTAAATATTATGTGGTAGCAGGCTGACGGTGCCACTGACTGGTACCTGGACGTGATGGAATTATTGCAGTTCAATACTTGGTATTATCTGCTGTGGAGACTGCGGCCACGATCTTGGGGGCAGCGATAGCCACCCCGGTGTTTATCAGATTCGCGGGATTGAAGGTCACGGCACCGCAGTAAGCAACGTAATATTTGCCTGCATAATCGCCTCACGCGCCGCATCCGGCAGGTGATCGTCAGTGATGATCACCTCAAAGACCGAAATCGGCAGCGCCAGATAGGTGGCCACCTTGCCATATTTGGAAGTATCACTCAGCAAAATGCGGCGGCGGCTGGCGTCAACGATGGCGTTTTTCACCACCACCTTATCCTCGTTCGGAGTAGACAAACCCCGCATGCTCCATGAAGAAGCAGAGATAAACGCCAGATCGATAAACAGATTACGTAAAGCCTGAGCCGCAGCGGCCCCCACGCAGGAACGGTTTTCCCGGCATACCGTACCGCCGGTGTGAATCAGCTTGCACTGGCTGTGTTCGAGCAAATAGGCGGCGATAACAAAATCGTTGGTCACCACGGTGATATCGTCACGGTCACCGAGCTGACGAGCCAGGGCCAGCGTGGTGGTGCCTGCGTCCAGATAGATGCAACTGTTGGCCGGGATCTGCCGCGCGGCCAGTTGCCCAATAGCGGCTTTCTGCTGGCTGAACATCCCTTCCTTATCTTGATGCGAAGGCTCAATCGCCACGCGCTCGGCCGCCTGTACGCCGCCGGAGACGGACAGTACACTGCCCTGCTCTTCCAGTTTTTGCAGATCGCGCCGGATGGTCATATGCGAGACCCCCAACCTTTCGGTCAGTTCAGCTATGCTGACTGCGCCGCGCTCGGACACCAGCGCCAAAATTTGTTGGTGGCGTTCAACAGGTATCACGGTTTCCCCCTCTCAGACTGCGATGATAATAATTGTGATTTTACGTCAATTTTCGTGCGACGGCAGTAAAGCTTTTCAGGCTGTGAAGCCGGTCATAATCATAAAAAACATTTAAAAGCATTATGTTAGAAAGAGTAACCGTTTTTGCGACCGTCCATTGCATTGTTAATAATTGTGAAGGCGATCACCGATATCCGCGCCAATAACGCTTACATTTAACACATCAAAACAAATAATCACTAAAATTAACAGAGGTGCATCATGGCACAACCAGGAAACTATGCAGTTTGTATCGTCGGTTTGGGTTCAATGGGCATGGGCGCGGCAACATCCTGCATCAATGCCGGGCTGACTACCTATGGCGTCGATCTCAACCCACAGGCACTGGCAGCGCTACAACAAGCCGGTGCCAAACAGGCCGCCACCAGCGCAGCAGACTTTGCAAGCGAACTGGATGCGGTGCTGCTGTTGGTGGTTAATGCCAACCAGGTAAAACAGATCCTGTTTGGGGAAAACGGCCTGGCGGCCCTGTTGAAAGCGAATACGCCGGTGATGGTGTCCTCCACCATTGCGGCTGCGGATGCCAAAGAGATCGAACAGAAACTGTTGGCATATAACCTGCCGATGCTGGATGCCCCGGTTTCCGGCGGTGCAGCCAAGGCAGCAGCTGGCCAAATGACCGTGATGGCCTCGGGCAGTGAGAGCACCTTCGCCCAGTTGCAACCGGTGCTGGATGCCGTGGCAGGGAAAGTGTACCGCATCGGCGACGAGATTGGCCTGGGTGCAACGGTCAAGATCATCCATCAACTGTTGGCAGGCGTACATATTGCCGCCGGTGCCGAAGCGATGGCGCTGGCCGCTCGCGCCGGTATCCCGCTGGACGTGATGTACGATGTGGTCACCAACGCCGCAGGCAACTCCTGGATGTTTGAGAACCGTATGCGCCACGTGGTCGATGGCGACTACTCACCAAAATCTGCAGTAGATATCTTCGTCAAGGATCTTGGGCTGGTGGCCGATACTGCCAAAGCGCTGCACTTCCCGCTGCCATTGGCCTCCACGGCGTTCAACATGTTTACTTCCGCCAGCAACGCAGGTTTCGGCAAGGAAGATGACAGCGCAGTGATCAAAATCTTCGCCGGGATCGAACTGCCGAAGAATAAGGAGAACTCATAATGTTACTCGGAGTGATTGCAGACGACTTTACCGGCGCCACCGATATCGCCAGCTTCCTGGTAGAAAACGGTTTGCCTACGGTCCAGCTCAATGGCGTGCCGCAGGATGATACCCCTGTCGACTCGCAGGCGGTGGTAATCAGCCTGAAATCGCGCTCCTGCCCGGTCGACCAGGCGGTCGAGCAGTCGTTGCAGGCTTTAGCCTGGCTACAGCGCCAGGGTTGCCGCCAGTTCTACTTTAAATACTGTTCCACCTTCGACAGCACAGCCCAGGGCAATATCGGACCGGTTACCGATGCCTTGCTCGATGCGCTTGGCGAGCAGCAAACGGTGATTTCTCCTGCGCTACCGGTAAATGGCCGCACGGTATATCAAGGCTATCTGTTCGTGATGGACCAGTTGCTGTCGGAATCCGGTATGCGCAACCATCCGGTGACGCCAATGACCGACAGTAATCTGATGCGGCTGATGGAGGCCCAGGCCAGCGGCCGTTGCGGGCTGGTCAACGCAGTAGAGATGGATCGTGGTGCCGATGCGGTGCAGGAGAAACTGCAACAGTTGGCGCAACAAGGTGTGCGCTACGCGGTATTGGATACCCTGAACGAACAGCATCTGTTGACCCAGGGCGAAGCGCTGAAAACCATGAGGTTGGTCACCGGAGGTTCAGGGCTGGCGATCGGCATTGCCCGCCAATGGGCGCAGCCAGGTCAGGAAAAAGCTCAATCAGCCGGAGCGCCACAGGGGAAGAAAGCCGTGGTACTTTCCGGCTCCTGCTCCACCATGACCAACAAGCAGGTAGCACGCTACCGCCAACAGGCTCCAGCACAGAGTATTGATGTCTCGCGCTGCATCACAGCAGGCGATCGCAGCGCCTACGCAGCCGAGCTAAGCGCTTGGGTAGAACAGCAGGCCGAACAGCCACTGGCCCCGTTGCTGTACGCCACCGCCGAACCGGAGCAACTGCAAAAAACCCAGCAGCAATACGGCACCGAAGCCGCCAGCCAGGCGGTTGAAGCCCTGTTTGCCGAAGTGGTTAAACGCCTGCAACAACAGGGTTTCAGCCGCTTTATCGTCGCCGGTGGTGAAACCTCTGGCGTGGTCACCCAGGCATTGGGGATCCGCGGCTTCCATATCGGCCCATGCATTTCTCCAGGCGTGCCTTGGGTACGCGCAATTGAACAACCGGTATCACTGGCCCTGAAATCGGGCAACTTCGGCGATGAAAACTTTTTCGCCAGAGCACAAACGGAGTTTTCAGTATGACGATGACCGCTGACACTGAACAGCTGGCAAGGGAAGAGATGGTGCGCCTGGGGGCTTCGTTCTTCCAGCGCGGCTACGCTACCGGTTCAGCAGGCAACCTTTCGCTGTTGTTGCCAGATGGTACCCTGCTTGCCACCCCCACCGGCTCTTGCCTAGGGGAGTTGCAGGTAGACAAACTGTCGAAAGTCAGCCTGAGCGGTGAATGGATTTCTGGCGACAAGCCCTCGAAAGAGATCAGCTTTCACCGCGCGCTGTACCAGAACAACCCGGCGTGCAAGGCAGTAGTGCACCTGCATTGCACCTATCTGACCGCGCTTTCCTGCCTGCAAGGGCTGGATACGGCAAATGCCATCAAACCGTTCACCCCTTATGTGGTGATGCGCGTCGGCCAGGTGCCGGTGGTGCCTTACTACCGCCCCGGGGATCTGCGGCTGGCGGAAGATCTGGGCAAGCTGGCCCCAAGCTACAAGGCTTTCCTGTTGGCGAACCACGGCCCCGTGGTCACCGGCGAGAGCCTGCGGGAAGCCGCGAACAATACCGAAGAAATGGAAGATGCGGCCAAGCTGATTTTCACCCTCGGCAACCGCCCAATTCGCTATTTAACCGATGATGAAATTGCCGAGTTACGGAGCTGAACCATGCCAAAATTTGCTGCCAATTTATCGATGATGTTTACCGAGCATTCGTTTCTGGATCGTTTTGATGCCGCTGCGGCGGCCGGATTTAAAGCGGTAGAGTTCCTGTTCCCTTATGATTACCCCGCCGATCTACTGGCGGAGAAACTGCAACAAAACGGTCTACAGCAGGTTTTGTTCAATACCGCGCCGGGCGATGTGGGCGCAGGCGAATGGGGGCTGGCGGCGTTACCGGGCCGCGAGCAAGATGCCCGCGCGGATATCGATCGCGCTCTGGAATATGCCATCGCCCTCAAGTGCCCTAACGTTCACGTGATGGCTGGCGTAGTGCCGCCAGGGGAAGATATTGCCCGCTATCGGGAAACCTTCATCAGCAATATCCGTTACGCCGCCGACGCCTTCGCCCCTCACGGCATCAAGGTGTTGATCGAAGCGCTCAGCCCACCGATCAAGCCCAACTACCTGTTCTCCAGCCAGCATCAGGCCGCGGAACTGGTAGCCACCATCGATCGCCCGAACGTGTTTATTCAGTTCGACTTCTTCCACGCGCAGTTGGTGGACGGCAATATCAGTAATCTGATCGCAACGCTTGCCGGGCGCTATGCCCATATACAGATCGCCTCGGTGCCAGACCGTAATGAACCCGATGACGGTGAGCTGAATTATCCTTGGCTATTCGCCCAACTCGACAAGGTGGGTTACCAAGGGTGGATCGGTTGTGAATATAAACCTCGTGGAGAAACGACGGCGGGTCTGGGTTGGGTGAAACCTTACCTGTAATCAACAACTCGTAGTGCCAACACCAGTTTCAATAATATAAAAAATAAACGCACCCGTATCGCCCCAGGGCGATCGCGGTGCCGGACTCTTACCTGAATTAAAGGCTATGCTATGTCTCCAACTATGCTACTGATCATTGCCGTACTGGGTGTCGTACTGCTGCTATTGATGGTCATCAAGGCGAAGGTTCAGCCGTTTGTCGCCCTGCTGGTCGTTAGTCTACTGGTCGCGCTTGCCAGCGGGATCCCAACCGGCGAAGTCATGAAAGTGATGACCGCCGGGATGGGCGGTGTACTCGGCTCGGTGACCATTATCATCGGCCTGGGTGCCATGCTGGGTAGAATGATCGAACATTCGGGCGGCGCTGAATCCCTGGCGCAGCGTTTCAGCAAAGCGCTGGGGCCAAAACGCACCATTGCCGCGCTAACCAGTGCCGCGTTCGTCCTGGGTATTCCGGTGTTTTTCGACGTCGGCTTTATCATCCTGGCACCGATCATCTATGGCTTTGCCAAAGTGGCAAAAGTCTCACCGTTGAAGTTTGGCTTGCCGATGGCCGGTGTGATGCTGACGGTCCACGTTGCTCTGCCACCACACCCAGGCCCGGTCGCGGCTGCGGGGCTGTTGAATGCGGATATCGGTTGGTTGACCATTATCGGCCTGGTCATCTGTATCCCAGTGGGGATTATTGGTTACTTCGCGGCGAAATATCTTAACCGTAAAGCCTACCCCCTCTCCATTGAGGTGTTGGAACAGCTGCAACTGGCATCCCCAGAACCGGCTCCGGAAGACAGAGCCCCACTCAGCGATCGGATCAATCCTCCGAGCGCCGGGTTGATTACCGCGCTGATCGTGATCCCTATCGCCATCATTATGCTGGGTACCGTTTCTGCAACCTTGTTACCTGCCGGTTCACCAATCCGTGATGCCTTGTCATTAATCGGCTCGCCGGGCGTAGCGTTAATGATCGCTCTGGTATTGGCATTCTATTTCCTGGCAATCCGCCGTGGCTGGAGCTTGCAACACACTAGCGATGTGATGGGCGGTGCGTTACCGACAGCAGCGGTGGTCATTATGGTTACCGGTGCAGGCGGGGTGTTTGGCAAGGTGCTGGTCGAGTCTGGCGTAGGTAAAGCGCTGGCAGATGTGCTGACCACCATTGGCCTGCCATTGATCCCGGCGGCATTTATCATCTCGCTGGCACTGCGTGCCTCGCAGGGGTCGGCTACCGTCGCCATTCTGACGACCGGCGGGTTGCTGTCCGAAGCGGTTATCGGGCTTAACCCGATGCAGTTGGTGTTGGTCACGCTCGCCACTTGCTTCGGCGGCCTGGGGCTATCCCACGTTAACGACTCCGGTTTCTGGATTGTCACCAAATACCTTGGCCTGTCAGTGGCTGATGGCCTGAAAACCTGGACGGTATTAACCACCCTGCTCGGTTTAAGTGGCTTCGCCTTTACCTGGCTGCTGTGGCTGGTAGTGTAACTTCCCGGTATTGCTAGAGCCAAAGCAGTTCGGCTACAGTAATGAGTATCTTGAGGCGTTGCTCCGGCAGCGCCTTTTCTCTTGTTCAGGAAGGAAGCCATGCCCACTCACACCGTTGCCCCCACCTTGATCACCGAACGTCTGGTCCTGGATGCCCACCGGCTGGAAGATTTTGACGATTTGGCCGCTATGTGGGCCGATCCTGCGGTAGTGCGCTATATCGGCAGCACGCCACGCGACAAGGAGGACAGTTGGGGCCGCCTGTTGCGCTACATCGGTCATTGGAAATTGCTGGGGTATGGCTACTGGGCGGTGCGGGAGAAAAACACCGGCAGGTATATCGGCGGCATTGGCTTCGCCGATTTTCACCGTGATATTCAACCCGCACTCGATGTCCCCGAAATGGGCTGGACGCTGATCACGGCTGCGCACGGTAAGGGTTATGCCACCGAAGCCTTGAATGCCGCACTAGTCTGGGCCAAAGAGAATTTCTCACAGGACAAAGTCGTTTGTATCATCTCGCCGGATAACCGCCCTTCGCTTGGCCTGGCGAAGAAAGTCGGCTTTGTGGCAAGCCACCGCAGCGAATACCACCAGCTGCCAACGGTGGTGTTATACCGGCCGCTGTGAGTTCAAGATATCTTGGATAAAATTATCCCGTAGCGCATCAGGCCGCTGCGGGTTCCACGCCAGCCCAACCTGCCACTGCGTCTGCTCGCCGCTTAACGGCAGAATATCGACCCCAGCCGGAGCAATAAACGCAATGCTTTGCGGCAACAGCGCCACGCCTATCCCCGCCGCCACCAGCGCCAACAAGGTTTGGATATCCTCTGCCTGCTGCACCACGTTAGCCCGCAGCCCCTGGGCGGCAATAAAACGCAAAGCCTGCTCACTCAACCCTCGGCCACGCGAAGGCTCCAACTGTAACAGAGGAAAACGGTGGAAATCCGTCAACAGACTCTCCTCCTGCAACGCCATCGTTCGCGGCGCGGCCAGCACCAGCCGATCGTTCAGCAAAGGCAGAGCCTGCAAGGGAGCAACAACGGGCAAGCGCACAAATCCAGCCTGTAGATCGCCGCTTAGCAACAACAGGCATTGCCGTTCAGAAGGAAGATCCTCCAAGCCAACCACCACCGACGGAAAGCGCTGGCGAAATGCCGCCACCCGTTGCGGCGCCAGATGAAAGCTGGAAAGCCCAAAGCCTAAGGCCAGGCGCCCGGTTTCCCCCTTCACCACCTGCACCGCGTACAGATGAAACTGCTCGTATTGGGTCAATAACTCCCGCGCTCTGGGGAGCAGTGCAGCACCGTTGGCCGTCACTCGCGCACCTTGACGGCCCCGTTCAAACAGGCGGGTGCCCAGTTGCAGTTCGATGGCTTGAATTTGCTTGCTCAACGCGGGCTGGGTGATGCACAGCCGCTCGGCGGCCAGGTGATAGCGCCCCAGTTCGGCCAACGCGACAAAGGCACGTAGTTGACGATTATCCATTCCATTAAGTTATCAAAAGAGGATTTTAATTGATTATACAGTAATCGATGCGGCTGCTGTAATTAGCGAACAAAAAACCCACAGGAGCTTGCTATGACCACGACCCTTCGTGCTGCGTCGGTACAATTTCAACACCGCGCCAACGACAAGAACTACAATCTCGGCATTATGGAAGACTTTATCGCCCAAGCCGCCGCCGACAACGTACAGGTCCTCGCTTTCCCGGAAATGTGCATTACCGGCTACTGGCACGTACGCCATCTGGCGGACAGCGAAATCACCGCTTTAGCTGAGCCTCTCGCCACCAGCCCCTCACTGGCACGCATCCGCCCGCTGGCAGAGCGGTATCGAATGGCCATCGGCGTTGGGCTGATTGAGCTGGGTGAAGACGGCCAGCTGTACAACGCTTATGCGGTTTGCCTGCCGGATGGCCAAACCCATGTGCACCGCAAGCTCCATCCTTTTGAACATCCGCTAATCGCTAAAGGCGATAGTTATACCGTGTTTGACACCCCTTGGGGCGTACGCATGGGGATCCTGATCTGCTGGGACAACAACCTGGTAGAGAACGCCCGTGCCACTGCGCTGCTGGGTGCCGATATTCTGTTCGCCCCTCACCAGACCGGGGGGACAAATTCACGCAGCCCGCACGGCATGAAGCCGATACCGCTGGCGCTATGGCAGCAGCGTAAAGAAAATCCGGCGGCGATCGAAGAGGCTTTTCGCGGCGAAACTGGCCGCGGTTGGCTGCTGCGCTGGCTGCCTTCTCGCGCCCATGATAATGGCCTGTTTATTTTGTTCAGCAACGGCGTGGGACGAGACGATGATGAGGTGCGCACCGGCAATGCGATGCTGCTGGATCCTTATGGACGTATCCTGTCAGAGACCTGGGCAGCGCAGGACTCCATGGTCACCGCCGATCTGGATCTGAGCTTAATCCCCATGAGCAGCGGGCGGCGTTGGATCCACGGCCGTCGGCCAGAGCTCTATGGGTTGCTGACCGAGCCGCAGGGATATGAGCGCGATCCCCGTACGGCGCGTTTTTCATTGCAACCGACCACGGTATTGGGCAAGCCCGATAAATCGATGGATTAGCTAGAGGAGAAATTAGACGGGTACCAAATTCAACTAAACGGGCACAGCATTCAGCGCCCCTACCTATGGAGTCGGCTAACGCTAGAGGTTTGTCGATCGTTTTAATAAGTTACCGGCAAAAAAAATCCGCCCCTAAAAGGCGGATTTTCATTGAGCATGACCAACAAGGTCACACGCTCATGCCCGAAGGCATGGGGAAATCTTAGAAGCGGTAACCTACGCCCACGTTCCAGGTGCCAACGTCAACGCTGCGGATACGGCTCTGCTCGTAACCCACGTCCAAAGCAACCTGTTGCATTGGGTTGAACTGCAGACCAGCACCGTAGGTGAAGCCGTAGTCGCTGGTGTTGTTGTGATCAGTACCGTCTTGAGCGTTGGAAGTGAATTTACCATAGCCCACACCGATCACACCGTAGATGCTCGCCCAATCGTTGAAACGATAAGCAGGACCCGCAGTGATGGAGTTGTATTGTGCTTTGTTGTAGAAGCCGTCTTCAGAGTTGTTCTTTTCCAGGTGGGTGAAAGAACCGATCACACCCAGTGGGCTGTTGTCGTACTCGTAACGGTACTTCAGGTTGAAACCACCGGCCTTGTTGGCAACGCCTTGGAGATCGCCCTGGGCATAGCCAGCGGATACGGTGCTCTCACCAGCAAATGCGGTACCTGCTGTTACGGCCAATACACAAGCTGCTACTGCGGAAAGACATGCAATTTTTTTCATAACCACCTCAAACGCGTTTTATTATTAAAGTGCTTCAATTTCTCATACATTGAAAATATAGCAAAAATTAGCGTGAAACTCTGCCTTTAAATGAGTGTCTAAATCTTTGTATCGTGTAACAGAAGATTTCAAGAACACTATAGCATGCTAATTTTCCTATATTTTTCGCGAATTATACTCCTTTTTGTGACGCTAATCACCTATCTGAGTTCCAGAATACTCTTAAAAAAAGCGCACTTATTGGTTGCTTGAACCAAGTTGGCGCATATTTTTGACAGATTCAACCCGGTCCCCCGTTTTTCGCCAACACCTTGCTGCCAATTCCTTTACACTGTGCAACACCTGAACTCATTACCTTCCCAGACGCTGGGGAGTTCCATAAGGCCAGAAAGGATGTCTTCGTCTGTAACCACTAAAGCGTCTTCCACGCTGGTGCCCGTGTGTTTACTGATCATTGCCATGATCTCGATCCAGAGCGGGGCTTCATTAGCCAAAAGCCTGTTCCCGCTGGTGGGTGCCGAAGGCATCACCACCCTGCGCCTGAGCATAGGTACGCTGATCCTGTTTATCATTTTCCGTCCGTGGCGCATGCGTTTCGCCGCCGGTAGCCGGTTGCCCTTGCTGATCTATGGTCTGTCACTGGGGGCGATGAACTACCTGTTTTATCTTTCTTTACGCACGGTGCCGCTGGGCATTGCGGTGGCACTGGAGTTTACCGGCCCGCTGGCGGTGGCAATGTTCTCTTCCCGCCGCCCGATCGATTTTATCTGGGTGGCGCTGGCCATTGCCGGTTTGTGGTTCCTGCTGCCGCTTGGCCACGATATGGGCAGTATCGATCCAGTGGGGGCAGCTTGTGCGTTGGGTGCCGGTGCCTGCTGGGCGATATACATTATTTTCGGCCAGAAGGCCGGGGGAGATCACGGGCCGGGCACCGTAGCCGTGGGGTCATTGATCGCCGCTATCGTGTTCTGCCCGATCGGTGCCTGGCAAGCCGGCAGTGCGCTGTTGAACGTGGATATTCTACCGGTGGCGTTGGCCGTCGCGGTGCTGTCTACCGCGTTGCCTTACTCATTGGAAATTATCGCGTTACCCAAGATCCCCGCCCGTACCTTTGGCACCCTGATGAGTCTGGAACCGGCAATGGCTGCCCTTTCCGGCATGATCTTCCTCAACGAGCATCTTAACCAAACGCAATGGTTGGCATTGGCCGCCATCATTACCGCCTCCATGGGGGCCACGTTAACCATCAAACCCAAGCCACAGGTTGAAAGCCTCTCGTGAGCCCGCTGGCGCCTGGCGGAAAGTCCCCGGCGCCACGCTCAAAAGGTTGCATGATTGCAAGCCAGTTAACTTTTTTCCTGAACAATAATAGACATACTCTCAGCAGGTCTTTTATTTATTAGGGAGCATCAGGATGATCTATGGCAGTTTGTACAACCCCCGCTTTGGACGTGGTCTCTCACCCGCTTTAGCCAATATCCTCAATACCGTACGTCAGTATGATTTGCCTAACCTGCCGTTGGGCCGGCACGAGATCGATGGCGAACGGGTGTTTATGAACGTGATGGAGCTGATGACGGAGCCAGCAGAAAGCAAACGCGCCGAGCTTCACCAGGAGTATCTGGATATCCAGATCCTGATCGGCGGTGAAGAGCGGATCGATTTTGGCCTGCCAGACAGTTGGGAAAGCAACGATCTTTACGATGAAAGCAAAGATCTGCAATGGCTGGATATCAAACGCAGCCCGCAAACCCTGAACCTAATGCCGGGCATGTATGTAATCTTCTTCCCATTGGAGCCGCACAAACCCGGCTGCCAGATAACTGAGCCGAAAAACATCAAGAAAGTGGTGGTGAAAGTCCACTACGAACTGCTGCTTTGACGCCAAAGAGCCGGTCGCTTGACCGGCTCCCCCTCACCAGAGGCTATTCCACCGCAATTGGAGTATCGACCAGTTTAACTTCACGGTCACCTTGCAGCGTTTTTATCTTGTTTTGGTACTCTTTTACTTGTTCAGCATTGTTCAGCAAAGTGTAAGTCAGCTCGAAATCGGTACTCTTCCCAGGCTGTAATTGTTTGATTCGCCCCTGCTCACGTTCGATTTTTACCGGATACGCGTAGCTGGTCCCTGGCTCAATCCCGGTAACATAGCCCTGGCGTTCAGTATCCGTGTTTTTCCACAACGTCAAAACTGGCAACTGGTGAGTATCAAAACCAATTGCAACTCCCCGATCCGCTTTCTTGTTGTTCATCATCGCCAGGGTTTTTCCTTGAGAATCACTGTAAGGCACGATATTGAACACCATCTCATCAAAGCCTTTGGTAGGCCCCAGGTAAGTATGCCAATCTTTCAAACCGCCCTTGGCATAATCATTAAACGGCGAAATCTCCTTGATTGCCGCACTGAACACAGCTCCCTCTTCCAGCAGCGGCTTACCGAAGTTACTGTGATAAATAATCTGATAGTCACGCGGATAATCAGCATGATTGGTTAGACGATCGTGAACCGTAAACTGCTGCGCACCGGGGACGTAACGCAGTTCAGTCCAGGTTTCCAGATTACTTTTCTTAAAGGTATTTTCTTTCAGCAGACCGCGGATACGGATTTCATACGGTGCTTTTTCTGCAATCTCTACCACCACCTTGGAAGCCGGGGTATTTCCTGCACGGCCATGTAACGTATACAGCGTGCCGTTTTCTACGCCCGGGTGCCCGGTCCATTCGTAGCCGCAGCGCACCAGCATTTCGTTAAAACCGTCAAGCCAACCTACCCCGTTGCGACTCTCCAGGTTGATATAAGCCGGGTTGACTACCTCGGTCACCGGCGAATCCCACCCCAACCTTACGCCGGAACCGTTGACATGCAGAATATCCATACCGCGCGTTGGGCTAAGGGTGATGGTCAACCCCTCACTGGTCAGGGTAAGGACTTTCGATCCCTCTTGCTTGCCACCATGCAAGACTTGCTGTTGCAAGCTGAAGCGCGGAGCGGGAATTTTCAGCTGTGAGCTGTCAATCCGCCAATTGCCAAGTTCAATACCGTTCTCACTGTCGGTTAATACGATAGTTTGAGCACCGGCATACCCAGAAATCAAAGAGATAGCGAGCGAAAGCACAGTAAGCTTGTTCATTTATTGTTCCTTCCTGGTTAGCTGAATGGTTTTAGCAAAACCATCACAAACTAAGTTCTTAGCCCACTTGAAAATGCGATGAGGGTCACTTTTTCTACAATGAGGATGGATAAAACAAAAATTTCGTGACTTACAGCGAGAAAAATCATGAATATTGAAGCTTATCTGACAAATTAATCAAATGAAGATCATGTTCCAGGCTGAAGTAGATTCAGCCTGGAACAGAGGCTCATGCCTAGCGAATATAAAAAGCTGAATCGAATAAAGCTCTCTAACAGAGGCTAGCCAGAAAAGCCGCTGTTTCCGCCGGAGAGCGCAGTTGGATAAAACGAATATGGCGATTGGCTGGGTCCTGCTGGTCCGCCAGATACTTTATACGATTCTTGCGGTAGGTTTTGATGGTCCACAGGATGATCGACTCACGGCTAAAGAAAGAGCGGCGAAAGCTCTCACAATTGCCGGTATCGGACCAGAGCTCAGTCTTGTGCCAAGCCCGTACCGATGCGCGGCGAACGGCCTGCCATAGCGTGCGACAGAATCCGTAGTCAACCCAGACAACCCAATCAATGTCCCGCCACTTCACTGCCTGAGTCCGGGTATAGTTGCCATCCAATACCCACCCCGCAGGGGCTGATACCAGCGCCTGTTCGACAAGTTGCAAGAACTCGTCATCTGAGGCATTTTGCCAGTGTGGCCGCCAGTAAAGCTTATCCATTTCGATATAAGGTACGGCCAGCTTTTGCGCCAATTGGCAGGCAACGGTGCTTTTACCGCTGCCACTGGTGCCCACCACGTTAATTTTCATGCTTTCCGTCGGTATCCATTTTAACTGACTTATAGACACCTGATATTACAATAGGTCTGCTGCATTTCACTCAACAAGGTTTATAGAATTAACCTTAAATGTCAGTCTATGCTCAGATTCAATAAAACTTCTGACCCCCACCGCATCGGGTAATGCTGATAAAGCTCCTTTTTGTGTCGTCGCCAGCGCGCCACAGGCGCTGGCTTGCGTCAGGGCTAATTTCAATTGTTCAAAATCCTGCAAACCATTTCCAAGAGAGATATTTGCCAACAATCCAGCGATAAAGGCATCTCCTGCCCCCGTCGTATCTAAACTATTCACCTTGTACGAGTCTACGTGTATGACCAGGTCTTGCCATAAGGCGATAGCCCCTTGGATACCACGGGTGACAATTTTAAGGCTAGAAGGAAATCGCTTTACTCTTTCCAGCGCTTTTTCATAATGAGTCGTACCGGTTATCCAGTATAATTCTTCTTCTGAGAGCTTTAAAATATCGGACTGATGAGCAAATTCAGTGACCGTTGCCAGCATCTCCTGTGGATTTCCCCACATTTTCTCCCGCAAGTTGACATCAAAGCTCAAGATGCCACCGCGTTGCTTTAGTAAACTTTTCGCCTTGACCAAGGTCTCACGGCTCTGCTTGGCAACCAGAGCCAACGAACAAAAGTGCAATATATCATCACCAAAATCGGGTAGATTTTTAGAGGATAAAAACTGGTCGGCAGAAGGATTCACCAGAAATGTAAAACTGCGATCGCCATCATTCCCCAGCGCTACCAGCACGGTACTGGTATGATATTGCTCATCAAATTGTATATACTGCGTTTCGACTCCCTCTGAATAGAGCGTTTGCTGGAGAAAGTGGCCAAATGGATCATCACCAACTCTACCAATAAAACCACAATCACATCCCAAACGAGCTGCACCCACAGCAACATTTAACGGCGCACCACCAGCGCAAGCTTTATATTGCCTATCTGGCTGAGGTAATAAATCGATTACCGCATCACCAACTGTCCACAGTTTCATGGTATTTCCTTAACGACACAATTTTAGAATAAATATTTGAAGCGCACCCTCATGCCATAGCGCATATCGGTGTCACCAGGATTTATCGTCGAAGCATCCAGCCAGGAAGCATAAGCCCCTAGGTAGGTATTAAAGTTTGGCATATCCATAATATTCGGCAGTTGCCAGGAGGTATGAATGGTGTGGATATCGTAGTTTCCTGGTGCCAGGATCGCGCAATCGCCGTCGCATTCAGCATTCACACTGTCCATATTGAAACGGTCGATTTTATTATGCGCGTAGATATAGCCTAGCTCAACGCGATGCCATAGCGCATTGATACCAGCACTGAAGTTCTTTTCATCCGTCGCATCAAGATATGCGGTGCTCAGGTTCACTACCGCCCCGTTCTGCGCATCGGTTTTCAGCGTGTTCCAGCTCATGGTCATGCCGTAGCCGGTACGCCTGGACTGATCGACCCAAAGGCCCTGCTGATTCTGATAGCCGTAGGCATTATTAACGAGGTTGCTCTCCAGCGCGGCAGCCACCGACCACTCGCCGGATTGCCACGCGGCTACAGGGCGCACGTAAACGACGTTTTTACGGCTATCCAGCGCGTTGCCGTGATAGTTCTGGTCGATAAACAGCGAACTACCGTCCTCCACCAGCGTATTCACTTCAAAATACCAGTTATCAAGCGTTTTACTGAACAGGAAGTTGCCGCCGCTGCTGCTGCGCCCGCGCCCCTCTTTCATCATGTAAATGTAACCGTAGCCGTCGGAATACAGGTCGTTGGCCGTATTACCAGAATATTCAATAAAGGTATCCTGATTAAGCGGAAACATATCAAATGCTTCAAAACGGCCCATTTTAATCTTCCAGTCATCCTGCTGGCCGAAGAAAAATGCCGCATCGTCAAGATTCATTTTGCCATTCATATCCGCAAGCGGCTGTACGCTGAAACCGGCATATTTCCCATTCGACCCTTTACGTAATCCATCAAAGCCAAGCAGTATACGCCCGTTAATATCCCAGCGTTCTTTATCGCCCGGCGCCCAGTTTTTATTAGCGCTGGTTTTCAACGAGGTCAGACTGCCGGTACGGCTAGCGCCATCCATATTAAACTCAACGTCACCATAGAATTTTAATTCACCATAGTCATTAAGCTGTAATGCCGGCTTGGTCGGCGTCACATTGGCCACCGTGACCGGTGTATCCTGCCGTTTCAGCGCACGAATCTCCGTCTCCGCACGGACGGCCCGCTGCTCAGTCTCGTTCAGCCGCTGTTCCAGGTACGCCAAACGCTCCTCGATGGATAGAGGTGCTTGGGCGTTCGCGTAAGCGCTTGCTAAAAGCGTGAGCAAACATCCGGCCCGGACTTTTTTTACATGTAAACCATCATTATTTTTCATCGTTAATCCATTATTATTTAATTTATATTTATGGGTAAAACTCGATGATGAAGACAATAATCCCCCACCCGTCATGACAGCCGGGTTATTAACACATTTAAAACCTATACTTTAAATTATTCGGGATGCGGTACAAGCGTGCGAAATACTTTGTTTACTACATCCCTGACATAAATAGATTATTCGAGCTGCCAGGCCCCCGCCTCGAATAGGGAAGCCGAACCGCTCCAGGCAAACAGCATTAGCTCACGGCGCGCAGCGTCCGGATAAATACGGCTACTGAGGCACGCTTCGCCATCATTAGCAAAAACTTCCACGGAGGAGCTATCAAAGAACAACCGCAGTTTCAGCGATGCTCCTGCTGTCAACGGTACGCTTCGTACCCCGCACAGGCCATACTGCGGATAACGGCGCTCCAGCACCAGACGCTGCATCTGCGCATCAACATAAACGCGCAGACCGTCGCCGAAGCTGATGCCATACTGTTCTGCGCTACTGTTAGCACAATCCCAGTTTAGGATCACCTCCATCGCTTCACAGTTTTCCACCATCGTGGTCTGCTGATTTTTCAATGTACTCACTGGCCATGGGAACCACGCGCCACGCAGGCCCTCTACCTCTTTGGCCGGGCGCATTTGCAGACGGTTGTTTGCGCCGAGGCTCAGTTCTCGCGGAAGAGAGAGCATTCCCGCCCAGCCATCTTGCTGTTCGGGCAACGGCGATTCCCACATATCCAGCCAGCCGATAACGATGCGGCGGCCATCGGGAGTCAAGAAGCTTTGCGGTGCATAAAAATCGTGGCCGTGGTCGAGTTCAATAAACTCGCTTTTGCGAACAAACGGCTGCCCCGGCTGCCATTCTCCGATCAGATAGCCGCTCTGGAACAGATTACGGTTGTTGAAACCCTCAGCCGCCATCCCCTGGGGAGAAAACATCAGGATGCGTTTATCCTCGAGGGTGAAGAAGTCCGGGCACTCCCACATATAGCCCATCTCTTTTTCCGCCTCATCAAGGACTCCGGCATCGTGCCACTGATGCAGGTCGGCGGAACGATACAGGCGCACCTGGCCGGTCTCGCCATCGCGAGCGCCGACTATCATGTACCAGCTATCTCCTTCTCGCCACACCTTCGGATCGCGGAAATGGTGCAGACCCGGTGGAGTATCCACCACGATCCCCTGGCGCTCGAAGTAGACGCCGTCGCGGCTAGTCGCAAGACACTGCACCTGATAAAGGTTAGCCTCATCGCTGGCGTCGCCATGGAATTTATGCCCGGTATAAATCAACGCCAGCGTGTCGCCATCAACAACCGCCGAGCCAGAGAAACAACCGTCTTTATCTTCCGGGCCTTCCGGAGCCAGCGCGACCGGCAGGTGCTCCCAATGAACCAGATCTTTACTGCGCGCATGGCCCCAGTGCATCGGCCCCCACTGCGTGGAATACGGATGATGCTGGTAAAAAGCGTGATACCAACCGTCAAACCAGACCAGACCGTTAGGATCGTTAATCCAGCCCGCACGCGCGGTAAGATGGTAGCGCGGATACCAACGCAAGTTCAGCGTTTCACGTTTAGCCTGCAGTTCCTGTTCAGCCTTGGATATTGAATACGTCATAGTCTTTACTCTTTTCAATCATATAGCGGAAGGTTGCGGCATCAGAGGATCTGAAGATAACTTACTGGAGCGCAACAGGAAGATGGAGATAAAGGTGGTGCAGAACACCAGGAGTCCCATAATCAGATAGGACTGGGCAAAGCCGTATTTTTCGTAGCTATAGCCTGCCAGCGGCGACAGTACCGAAGCGATAACCGAGCTGGTGCAGGCGAACCCCACCAGATAGAGGGTGGCAGACAGGCGTTTGTCGAAATTCAAGCTGTTGTATTTAAAGATAGCGACCAGCAGGATCGGCAGCTCTACCGCGTGCAACAGTTTAGTGATGGAAATTAGCAGCGGCCCTTCCACCAACCCGGAGGCCACCATACGCAACGCCATCACCATCCCGGCGAAAATCAGACCATTTTTCGCGCCGATGCGGTTCACTAACCATGGGGCGCAAAACATCCCGGCGGCTTCGAGGAACACCTGGAACGAGTTGAGATAACCGTACATGGCGTTGCCTTCCTGCAACGTGGCGAATTGTGAAGAGAAGTAAACCGGGAACTGCTGATCGTAAACGCCGTAAATACAGGTACCGATGACGAAAAACACCAGCGCCCAGAAGCGCGGTAGCGTCAGCAGACGCAGCACGTCATCCAGCTTCACTTTGCCACCGGACACCGCCTCCTGCATCGCGTGCGGTGCAGAAGACACCCGCAACCGCGCCAGCAGGATAAAGAACACCAGCCCGGCACAGCTGGAGACCGCGAAGTTGAGTTTCGGGTTGATGTTAAACAGGAGCCCTGCGAAGAACGTCGCCACCGCCCAACCCAGCGATCCCCACATCCGCGCCTTGCCGAATTCGAACTGGCTCTGGCGCGCCACGCGTTCGGTGTACGATTCGAGCACGCCGATACCGCCGTTAAAGGTTATGCCGATATAGATCCCACCGAAGAGACTCCCGAGCAATATATTGATTTGTAACAGATAACTAAACAGCAAATAGGCAGGCCCGGAAAGGATTAACAGCCCGGTAAGGGTCCAGAGCAGGTTTTTACGCAGGCCGAGTTTATCTTGGATAAAGCCGTAGAAGATTTGCGCCAGTAGTGCGGAGACGGAAAGCACCGCGTAGATAATCCCGGTGTCTCCCGCTTTCAGCCCCACTTCCTGGTGCAACCAGATAGAGAGTAAAGAGCCAGTAGAGGACCAGGACACGAAAAAGAAGAACAGTAATGCACTGAGTAGTGGGTAGCTATGAGAGTGATGCGCTTTCATAATGGCATTCTCGTGTTGAAGTAATGCTCGCATGGTAACGTTAACAAATAAAAAAGCGCTTGTCGTTTTGCTGAGATTCATGATGTTAATCACAAAAGTTAACGTTAACATTAAAAAAGTGAGATCGCGATCAAAAATTACTCGCTACGGTTCTTTCGCTTTCTAGGACAGAATAGCCGCTGAACCTTTTACATCAGTAACTTCGTCGTATAGCCTGTTACCTGAAAGTAATGAAGAGAGTAATAGATATGGCTTCTCTAAAGGATGTGGCGAAACTGGCCAATGTGTCGCTCATGACGGTCTCCCGCGCGCTCAATAGCCCGGAAAGGCTCAAGCCTGAGACCTTGGCACGCGTGCAGCTCGCCATCAATGAGACCAATTACGTTCCCGATTTGTCAGCGAAAAAAATGCGTGGTGCTCATGCTACGCCGAATACTATCGGGGTGCTGGCTCTCGATACTGTTACCACGCCATTCTCGGTGGAAATCACTCTGTCGATCGAAGAGACCGCCCGGGCGTATGGCTGGAACAGTTTCGTGGTAAATATGTTCTCTGACGATAATCCAGATACCATTGTCGACCTTTTGCTTTCACACCGGCCGGACGGCATCATCTACACCACCATGGGGTTACGTCAGGTGCCACTGCCGACCAAACTGCTCACCCTCCCGTGCGTGCTGGCCAACTGTGAAAGTTTGCACGATCCTGTCGCCAGCTACATTCCGGACGACGAACAAGGTCAGTTCGAGGCGGTCCAGGCTCTGCTCGCGGCAGGTCATCGTCAACCACTCTGCCTGCATCTGCCAAAACACCATCTTGCCACCTTGCGTCGCCGTCAGGGACTGGAGCGCGCCTGCCGGCAAGCAGGTATCAATCCTGACACCCTCATGCATGTCTATATGGAGCATGGCGATGAGCATTACCGTGATATCCCAGCCATTGTGCTAGCGCATATCAAGCAGGGTAATCCGATGTTCGACTCGGTCATATGCGGCAACGATCGTATCGCCTTTATGGTCTATCAGACACTACTGGCGCAGGGCCTGCGCATCCCACAAGATGTGGCAGTCGTGGGTTACGACAATATGGTCGGCATTGGCGAGCTATTCTTGCCGCCGCTCTCGACGGTACAACTGCCACATTACGAAATAGGTCGTCATGCTGCGCTACATATTATCCAGGGCAAGACGCAGACCGATACGGTCAAGATACCCGCGCCCTTGCTCAACAGAGACTCGATCCATAGCAAACTGTGATGTTACAAAAAAGAGTTACGGCGCACCCCCTGGGGATAATTGGCTATCAATATGAATTAATGGAAAAAACAAGCCCTATTTCAACGTTCAGAAACACCCTGCAATAATTGCGCATTGAAATATCCCTTCAATCGGTGTCTATTATTAGTGGGGGATCTCAACCCTTATCCTCTAAAAGCTTAAAAACGTTTCTTATCAACACCTCACGAATCATAAATATGCCATACGCCTTTCTACTGAAAATATCCAGCGGTTATTGCCTATTTATTTAATCGCCCTTTTCGCCCTGCAAAATAAATTTAAGCTGCTATAATTTCTCCCGTAACAAAATAGGAAGAATACCCTATGGATTTCAAGTTGCAGCTAGGCGACAAGCTATCTCATCCCCAGGAGCTTACGTTTAGTAAGTGACT